>Ga0105237_10000285_pt1 | contig 69948 bp, 104 predicted proteins | sample KBSC24metaG_FD_81520 | JGI IMG/M metagenome (GOLD analysis project Ga0105237, IMG submission 81520) | Corn rhizosphere microbial communities from Kellogg Biological Station, Michigan, USA - KBS C2-4 metaG | ecosystem: Host-associated > Plants > Roots > Rhizosphere > Soil | place: Michigan, USA... | reverse complement strand
TCAGACTGCAGTTTTCCCGGGCCGGGCCCCAGAGCAGGGGCACGGACAAAAACCGCTCCTCCTTCGAGGAGCCGCGGATCGCCGGCAAGGTGATGCCGGCAGAGCGCTTGACCGCCGGCGGTCCCGGTTCGGCGCGGCGCGGCAGGCCCAGGCCATGCGCCTTCAGCGACACGGCCTTGGCGGTGAACGTGCCCAGGCGCCGGGCAATCTCGTCCGTCGACTGGCCCTCGCGCCAGAACTGGCGCAGGGCAGCGATCTGTTCGGGAAGCCATTTGACCGGGGCGCTCATCAGGCATGCTCGACTGCCTCGACGAGACCGAAATGTTCCAAGGTACGACGGCGCCACGAAACAAGTTCCATCTGCGTAAAAAAGGCGAGGAGAGGTTCAGGTTCTGGAGGTTTGAGCGCCAGTGCCTCGATCGGCACCGGCACGTCGAGATCGTCGAACAGCGAGACGAGCTGGCGCGACAGGCGGATGTCGTCGATATGGGCCTCGATCGCCTTGCGCGTCGCCGGCTTGCGGATGGTGTGGGCGAAGGCGATGACGTTCTCGACCGAGCCGAAATCGCGGATCAGCTCGGCCGCCAGCTTCTCGCCGATCTTCGGCACGCCCGGCACCTTGTCGGCCGCGTCCCCCATCAGCGACTGGACATCGACGACCTGGCTCGGCGGCACGCCGAATTTCTCGATCACCTCGTCACGGCTCATCCATTTTTCCGGGCGGTAGCCGGCAAAGCGAGGATCACCGACCGCCGGCGAATAGAGCGTGACGCCGGGGCGCACCAGCTGGCAGAAATCCTTGTCATAGGTGACGATGACGACTTCATCGCCGTTGTTCTCGTGCAGGAGCTTGGCATAGGAGGCAATCAGGTCGTCGGCCTCATAGCCAGCCAGCTCGATCGGGATCAGGCCGAAGGCGCGCACGACATCGCGCATGAGCGGAAGTTGCTGCTTCAATTCCTCGGGGCGCTCATCCCGGCCACCCTTGTAGCCGCTATAGAGATCGTGGCGGATGGTGCGGCCGTCATAGTCAAAGACGATGCCGACGCGATCGAGTTGGATGCCGCGAATGCCGTCGAATACGAAATTCCAGATGCGTCGCGTAAAGTCACGCAAGGCCGCTACGGGGAAACCATCGGAGCGTAGGCGAAACTGATCTTCCTGCCGCTTGGAGGCATGAAAACCCTGATAGATCAACCCTGAGGCATCGACCAATACACTTTTCACCATAGGGACTGATCCTTTGCCAAAGCCAGGGCCTCTGTCAACTTCTGTTCTGAAAAATAGAGACGACGAGTGTTGAGTTTTCCTGAACGCCGGCCGCGCTCGATATCCTTGAGGGCGCGCGCCAGGAGTTTTTGCACGCTGCCCCCGGCGGTGCGGACATGGCAGGCGAGGAAGGCGTAGGCTTGGCCTTCGCCATTGGCGGTCTTGGCCATCACCTCGCGCTTGGCCAGGTCCCGCACCGCCGCGCCCAAAACCGCGCCGGCCGGCAGCACGTCGGGCATGGTGCCATGTTCGAACAGAAGCCTCGCCTCACGCGCCAGCGCCATCATCAAAACACCTCTGTCGTCCAGTCCGAGCCGGCGCGCTGCACCGCCAGGAAGCGAAACGGGAACAGTTCGGCCGCGACCTTGATCTTGACGCGGGCATCCTCGCGCCAGAACCCCTTGACCTCGTGCATCTCCAAAACGCTGTCGCCGGCCATGACGGCGAAATCCGGTCGATAGAAGGTGTCCGGCGCCAGGCGCAGGCTCAGGGCGCCGAACTCGTACCAGAGGATCTTCCCGGCCCGGCGCAGCAGCTCCAGCCGCTGCGCATAGGCCGCCTCGGTCTTGTTCATCGAGCCGGGCTTGAGATGCCCCAGGGCGAGATCGCGCACCATGCCTCACTTCTTCAGGCCCAGCAGGAAATCGGCCGCCGGCTTGAAGGTCACGGTTTTGCGTTCGGGCACGGCGATAGGCTCATTGGTCAGCGGCTTGCGATACTGGCGCGCCGGCCGGACCTTGATCTTGAAATAGCCGATGCCGGGAATGAAGGCGCGCTCGCCGGTATTGAGCGTCACCTTGAGGGCCTGCCCGAGCTGGTACAGCGTTTCGCGGGCCTGTTCCTTCGTGCAGCCGACGCGATCGGACATGACCGCGATGGCGTCCCTTTGATTGCGCATGCCTCAGGCGACCTTGGTGTCATCATGGTTGTCGTTGAGCGTCTGGTCGAGATTTTCGGCCAGGCGCAGCGGCGGAAACACTTTCAGCTGCCCGGTCGGGAGCGGCGTCGAGATCTGGGAGAGCACAGTGCCGCGGATCTTTTCGGCGGCACTGGTCAGATCGCGCAGCGACTGGTCGACGACGTTGGCGACGGTGGAGAGCTGCGTCATCTGCACGGCATGGCCGGCCTCGACGTGGCTCAGCATGGAATCGCAGACTTCGCCGAACGCCGCCCGCATTTCCTCGATCGACTTGCCGAGCGCGGAGCGCGAGGACAGGGCGAGCTGGCGCATCTCCTCCAGCGACATCGCCGCGTGCTTGGCGGTCTGCTCGATCGCATGCTGCAGGTCGCCGAGGTTGAAGGCGACGCCCTCACTGTGGTGGTTGAGCTTGTCCGTCGCCTCTTTGAGGATCGCTACGATTTCCATCCTCGCCTCCTATCTTGTTGTCGGCCCAGTCCGAGATCTGCATGTTGGTCCGGCCCGCCCGGATGTGAATCCGGGCCAGCCAGAGCGAGAAGGCGGAGATGAGACGCAGGCCCCAGAGCTGCAGCCGGTTCACGGCATCTGCTCGAGCTTGGCCGCCATTTCCGCCATTTCCGCCCGCAGCTGTTCCTTGACCTCGCTGCGATAGGCCTCCTTCAGCCACTCCGGCCCATTGGGCAAAAGCGCCACCGCCAGCGAGGGGCCGTAGGCGATGAGCAGCCGCAGCAGCGGCACGCCGCTGGGGATCGAGGCCCGGTTCAGCCATTTGTCGACGCTGTGCGGTGAGATCCCGGTCAGGCGCCCGACCGCCTTGGCGGTGTCGTGGGGATGGCGCTTGCGCAGGAAGGCGCGCAGCGCCTCGCCGACATCAGGCTCCCTCAAGGAGCCCAGCAGTCTCGCCGTCACGCCCAACTGTCTGTCGACGATGGGCAGAATAGGCGACGTCGGAGGGTAAGCGTTGCGGACGTTGCGTTGCGTCGAGGACATCTTGGATCACCAGGACAACTGGCGCCCGATCGGCGAACTGGCCAGCGAACTCGTGCAGGCCGTGCGTGTCGATCGGGCGGCGTGGTGGGCGATGGCGGTGGAGCGATGGGAAGCGGGCACGTTCAACTCGCAGGATGAAAGGTTGGTCCACTGTGAACCGTTTCGGTCGGATCGATCATCCCCCACAGCGCTACCGGCGCACAATAGCCGGCCCGCATGAGAGCCAAAGACAGGACGACATAGGTCTTGGCGGGAAAGCTGTTCAGAGCCCGCCAGGACCACACCGTCTTGTTGCGCACCGGATGGAGAGGGGTCGAGGTCAATTCGGCGACGACATTATTGCCGCCGAGCACTTCGATCACCGCATCGACCCGATACAGGGGCGTCAAACTCGCAACGAACATGGCCCGACCATATCCAGATTTTCTGGAATGTAAATCCGAAAAATCTAGATCGTCAAATTGGAGAATCGCTTTTACCATGGCGCACATGGCAACGGATCTGAATTTCGATTACGGCGCGGTCGGCGCCCGTCTGAGGCTCCTGCGCACCCTGCTCGGCTATCCGACGCAGGGTGCTTTCGCAACCGTATACGCCATCGGCTATTCCACCTGGTCAGCCTATGAAAATGGTAAACCGTTGCCGCAATGGGCTGCCATCCATCTGGTGCAGCGCATCCCCGGCCTGACACTGGACTGGATCTATTTCGGCAACGAGTCCGGATTATCCGGCAAGCTATTGTCGAAACTGTCGGAAATCCGCTCCGCGTTGCCGGGAAAGACCGGCTGATCCGGCGCGATGAAGCCGATGAGCTGACGCAAAAACTCCACCACTTCCAGGGCATCCTGCCGGCTGTCGGGCAGCTGTGCGGCCAAGTTGAGGGCAATCCGTCGATTATAGCTGTAGTTGGCCGTCGACTGTTCCACGCCCATCTGAAAAATCTCCCTATGCCCACCTTTCGAGGGCGTTTTATCGGCTTTGCCGAATCACGCGATATGCGCGTGGCCAAAAAGCGGGTACTCGGCAACCGACATTCCAGTATCGTTGCACACTTTTTGCCGGCAACAAATCCATATTTTGGAGAAGTTCGTTCTTGAAAATCTGGAATTTTTGGCATAGGGTCCTCTGGCAATCGACCCTCAAGCCGGAATCCTCTCATGATTTCACTCTTCAAGAGCGCTCAAAAAGTGTCCTATTCGGTGTTCCTGGCCGAGCTGGCCGCGCTGCAACCGGGCATCCACGAACTGAACGGCGAGCCCTGGCCCGAAGATGCCAGGGAAATTCGTGATCGTCATCGCAAAATCCTGGAGATCGTCGCCGCTCTTTTTGTGCGCGAGGTTAAGGATTTGAAGCAGTTCAGCGGCGCCGACGTGGCGCCAGAAGCTCTGGCCTCGGTGATCGAGGACACTTGGCAGGATCTGCTGCGCCCCGAATACAACGCCATCGAGGACTTCATTCGCGAGACCGGCGAATTCGACGCGCCGGCCAAGCGTCGCGACCCCAATGACGAGCATCGCCTGACCGCGGCGCAGCTCGGCGTCGGAGGGCGCTGAATGCGGGCTGTTGATCCGATCGCGCATCTGGTCGCCAACGGCTTCGACTATCTGAAATTCTCCAACCATCATTTCCGGATCGAGCATCGGGTCGACTTCTGGCCCAGCACCGGCAAATGGCGGTTTGCCAATGGCGAGGACGGGCGCGGTGTCATCACCCTGATCGCCCGCCTGCGCCGCATTCCCGAATTGGCGCCTCTCTATGACGAGGCCCCGGCCCGCAACGCCGATCCGACCCAGAAAGCGAAACGATGAGCGAATGGCAGTTCTATCTCGACGCCCTGGCCGGCAAGCGGCCCGAGGCGCATGAAGGCGACATTCACACCGGCTATTACCGCACCCGCCGCTTCGATCCGGTGGCGATCTGGTTTCATGAGGGCAAGCCCGTCGCCTTGAAGGCCGGCAAGCCCGTGGGCGATGCCAACGACATCGCCGACCTGTTTTTGCAGGTCGCCGGCTTTCCGATCGAGCATGCGCTCTATCTCGACGTCATGGCCGGCAAGGGCTGGCCGCACGAGCGCATCCTCCCCGCCAGCGGCTTTGCCGCCGCCACGGCCGAGGTGGTCAAGACCGCCGTCGCCCAGCCGGCACCGCGACGCAAGACCGATCCGAGCGCCAGCACCAATGTGCTGCCCGCCGAACTGGCCGAGCAGATCGAAAAGCCGAGCGACGAAATCGTGCCCTCCATCGGCCACAACCAGCCGCCGGACGAATTCACCCTGCTCAAGGAAGACATTGCCGCCAAGGCCGAAACGGCGCGGGCGCTGCCCGATCCCAAGAACCAGATTCAGGCCGACGCCTATGCCGATCTGGTCAAGTCGCTGCAGGAGCTGCAGAACGAGGCCGACGCCCGCTATGAAAAGGAAATGCGCCCGCACAACCGGGCCCTGCAGGTCTTGCGCGAAAAGTACTTCCCGCTGTCGAACCAGGCCGAGGCCGCCAAGAAGCTGGTCAAGACCAAGATCGCCGGCTTTCTGACCGCCGAGAAGGCGCGGCGCGAGGCGAACGCTGCCAAGACAGAAGGTGTCACCGCCGAACCGGTCAAGGCCGGCACGCGCGGTACCGTGGCGATGCGCGAATTCCGCCGCGCCCAGATCACCGACTATGCCATGGCGCTCGCCTACTTCGCCGAGAGCGAGGAAGTGCGCGCCGTGGTCCAGAGCCTGGCCAACGCCCTCGCCGCCTCCAAGGCGCGGATCGCGGCGCCGGGTTGCGAGATCATCACCGAACAACGCGCGGCCTAAGGAGCTTCCATGTCCGCACTGCAGATCGAAGACGCGCGCCCGAACAAGGGCCCGATCGTCGCCGGCGCCACCGTCAAGGCGATCGTGCCGACCACGATCGACGAGGCCTGGCGCCTGGCACAGCTCGCCGTCGCCGCCGGCTGGACGCCGTTCAAGAGCGCAGAGACGGCCGTCGCCGCCATCCTGCACGGCATGGAAGTCGGCTTGCCGCCGATGATGGCGCTGCAGTCGATTGCCATGATCAACGGCCGCCCCTCGGTTTGGGGCGATGCCGCCCTCGGCCTGTGCGAGCGCTCCGGCCTGCTCGACGACCATGAGGAATTCATGGAGGGCGTCGAGTTCACCGATTCATGGAAGGCGGTTTGCCTCGTTCACCGCAAGGGCAAGAAGCCGAAGAAGGGCGAGTTTTCGGTAGCCGAGGCCAAGCGCGCCCAGCTGTGGGCCAAGCCCGGCCCCTGGCAGGGCTATGCCAAGCGCATGCTGCAGATGCGCGCCCGCGCCTTCGCCTTGCGCGATGCTTTCCCCGATGTGCTCAAGGGCCTGGCCATTATCGAAGAGCAGCAGGACGTGCCGATGCAGGACGGCATCTCGCTGCAGCCGCCTCCGCCGCCGATCGGCCACAACAGGCCGCCGGCCGACGAGGTCATCATCGATGCCGTGGTCGAGACCGATGGCGGTTCGGTGCAGGTCGGCGCGCCGCGCGAGATCCCGGTCCCCGCCAATCAGAACGAGCCGGCGCCCGAGCCGGAGAGCGAGGACGTACCGCCCGAAGATATGCCCCAGGAAGCGCCGCAAACGCCCCCTGCGCCGCCTCCTCCTCCGCCGGCACCCGAACCCCCACCGCCACCCTCGGAGCCGGCGCCGCCCACCCCGCCCCCACCGCCTGCGCCCAAGCCGGCCCCGGCTGAGGCCCCGGTGCGCGAAGTCGTCGGCGAGAGCGATTTCGACTTCGCCCGCTATTTGATCGCCGCCGACAAGGCGCTGGCCGCCTGCAAGTCACCGATGGAGATCGAGGAGCGTTGGGCCAAGCGCCAGCAGCCGCCGCGCGTGCTGTCGGCCGCCGAGACCCGCACCCTGATCGCCATGAAGGCCCGGGCGATCGAGCGCACCCTGGCCGACACGCCGGAACCGGCCACCCCGCCGGCACCGCCCGCGCCCCCGCCCGGTCGCCCGCAGGTCCAGGCCGATGCGTCGGTCGACGACGAAGAGCTGTCCCGGGCCCGCAAGCGCGGCTCGCTCGCCGCCGCCGCCGGCAAGATGGCCGATCCGCCGGAAGACCTTATCGAAAACACCCCTCTCCGCCAGGCCTGGCTGGCGGGCTATCAGGCCAGGCACAAAACCCTCCAGCAGTGAGTAATGCGATGTTCCACGATCGTCTTTTGCACGTTGCCGACGTCGTCGAGGCCGGTTCCATCGAAGGACTCGGCTTCAATATGGGCGCCTACCATCCCGAGCAACATTTCACCGATTACGGCGGACGCAATGCTGAGCGCGCCGGTTGCCTTGCGGCGTGGACCGTTCATATCGCCGCAAAGCTGACACGCGCCAGCGATTTGGCCGGTATCCCCGTGCGCCAGACGGCGCAGGCGTGGCTCGGCTTGGACGATGATCAGACCTACGAGCTGTTCAGCATCTGGCCGCCGCACGCCACGCCCGCCGAAGGGGCGCAGGCAATGCGCAGCCTCGCCGAAACCGGCGCGGTGAAATGGCCGCGCGAACCAAGCGTTCTCAACACTCCCTTCACCCTCTTTGCCGCTCCGGTCGGCGCCCTTCCCTGAGGAATCCCGCATGATCGAGATCGCCGCCTGCCGTATTGGCGTGACGCTGGTGCCTGCCGCCGAATACGACAGGCTGGCGCTTGCTCGCTTCGCCGAAAACAAGCCCATGCTCGTCATCCTGGCCATGAAGGATGCCGACAAGTTGCGGCGCTTCTACCGCAATCTCTGCCACTATCTGGCCAAGGGCATGGGCCTGCCCAACGGCGATGCCGTGCATTCGATCTTCATGATGCGCGCTTTTCGCATCAAGGCCGCCAAGATCGGCCAGGAGGGCGAAGTCCTGCACTTCGAATCCTCCTCGACCAAGGACTGGACGCCGCCCGAATGGCTCGACCATGTCGAGTTCTGTCGGGAAATCGTGCTGCGCGAAATGCTGCCCGGTATTCCCACCGGGCATTGGCGCCGGGAAGTCGAAAGGGTTTCCGGCGTCAACCTGACCGATGCGATCGAGGAGGCTGCGGCGTGATCTACAAAGAGCAGGATGCCCATGATTTCTGCTGCCCGGCGAGCTTTTCGGGCGGAGAGATGGGTTGCCGCGGCTCCGGCTGCATGGCTTGGCGCTGGTTCGTCGAGCAGGAAGAACTTTTCCTGTCCAACGGTCAGCCGCCGCCGGCCGCCGAGGAGCGCTGGATCTTCAATTGCAGCGGCAACAACGGCGAGGCCGCTGGCGGCTGGTACACGCGCGAGCGCCAGCCGATGCGCGGCTATTGCGGCCTTGGCGGCAAACCGGAGGTCATCGATTGACCACGGCCAAGCATCGCAAATATGTTCCCGTCGGCGTGCGGCTCGACGCTTGCCTGCTCGCCCTCGGCTTTACGCTGGAGCAGATCCGCCGCGGCCAGATCCACTGGGATCACATGCCCCCGCTCGGTACGAGGGCCGTCAACGACGATGGCGTCATGACGCCGGACCCGAACGACCCGCGCTATATCCAGCCGCTCTTGGTCGAGGAGCACGAGATCAAGACCTGGGGCACGCCGGCGACCTCCGCCGGCAGCGACATCGCCGCGATCGCCAAGGCCAAGCGCCTGGCCGCCGACCAGGCCGCCTTTCGCGCCACGCTCCTCGCCAGAACCACCGGCGAGGCGCCCCCACCCGAAAAGCCGAAACGGCCCTGGCCGTCCCGACCGTTCCCCAAGCGCCGGAAGAATGAAAAATGAGCGACGGCTTCATGTCCCTCCCCTTCACCAGCTATGTCGGTTGCCGGGTCGAAAAGGTCGGTGGCGACTATTATTTTCGGGGCAACTTGGTCGCCGTCTTTCAAAAGCGCAGCGGCCAGTGGCGCGCCGTGGTCGAAAACGACGACGGCATCGTGCATATTTTCAACTTCATGCAACTGCGGCTGGTCGGGACCGATCTCGAGAGCCTGTCCGTCGGCGATGAGGTGCCCTGATGGAAGCCCTGCTCACCCTGCACGAGGCCGCCGGTCTCTTGAAGATCAGCGCCAAAACCCTGCGCCGGCATATCGACGACAACGAAATCACCTTCATTCGCGCCGGCAACGGCAAGGTTCGCAAGAAGATCCTCTTTCAGGAAGCCGACCTCTCCGCCTTTATCGAACGCAACAGGAGCACCGCCCCTTGGGCAGCAAACTCGTCTACAAACCAAAGGGGTCCAAGACCTACGTCTACGATTTCGAGCGCGGCGGCCGTCGGTTCTCTGGATCAACGACCGCCACCACCGAAGCCAAAGCCCGGGCCGCCGTCCAGCCGATCCTCGCCGAAGCCGAGGAATGGGCCCGGCAAAGTCGTGCCGCTAAGGCCGTAGGCAAGGGCCTGGCCCCGATGACCATCGGCCAGGCCTGCGATCGCTATTGGGCCGAGGTGGCGATCGGCCAAGCCATGGCGAGCCAGCTGCACACCCACCTCAATCGCGCCCGCGACTATTTTGGGGCCAACCGCCGGCTCGACAGCATCACCGACAACGACATTGCTCTTTGGGTTGCCAGCCGCCGCGGCGAGACGCGCTGGGGCCGCAAGAAGACCAAGGCCGGCGCGGCCGAACAGCTCGTGGCACCGCGCACCGTCAACATGACCACGATCAAGCTGCTGCAGCCGATCTTTCGCCGCGCCAAGGAAGTGTGGAAGCAGGCCCTTCCCTTCGAGCCGAAATGGACGACCCACCTCCTGCCGACGCGCAAGGGCGCCGTCATGCGCGTCCTGAAACTATCCGACGAGGACCGCATCGCCGAAGAGTTGCCCGAAGGCTTTCGCGATGTCTTCCGCTTCGCCCTGGCCGCCGGCCTGCGCCTGGCCGAGTGCCTGCTGCGCTGGGATCAGATCGATTGGGATAGCCGCACCATCACCGTCACCCAGAAGGGTGGCCGCCCCCACACCATCCCGATTTCCAACGCCATCGCCGCGATCCTGTCTGCCTGTCCGAAGGCCGACGACGAATGGGTTTTCACCTATGTGTGCGAGCGCACCTGCCGTGAGAACAAGACCAAGATCCTGCGCCTGCGCGGCACGCGCTACCCTGTGACCTATCAGGGCCTCAAGACGAAATGGCGCCGCGTCGTCCAGGACAAGAAGGGTTTGGGCTTGGCCGTCCGCTTCCACGATATGCGTCACACGCGGGCCTCGCGCCTGATCCAGAAGACCGGGAACCTCAAGGCGACGCAGAAACTTTTGGGGCACGCCACCATCGCCATCACGGCGCAAACCTATGCCCATCTCGACATGAACGACGTGCGCGACACCCTTGATGCCGCAGACGCGCAGCCGAGAAAGTCCCAGAAAAAGTCCCAGAACCAGGTCGAGATGGACCTTAAACCTATGTCAGTAAAGGAGAAATAGGATCTGGCGCACAAGTCTGGGGGACTTGGGGTCCCGAGTTCAAATCTCGGCGCTCCGACCACAATTTCCCCTCAAAAATCAATGTCATAACGAATGTTCTCCACCTCCCTCACGGGAGGCAACCAAGGGAGAACAAAGGCCAACAAGGGACAGCTGCGGACCCGAAAGTCCCAGGAAAAGTCCCAGGACTCGTTCGCGAGTCGTTCACGCCCGAGGCCTCATGGAAACGGATTATGAATACGTGCCTTTCCCGCCCGAAAAATGGGATTTGCCAGATCCATATTTCCTGGACAATTATGGACACTGCGTCGTGCAGCCATGCGTCTGCATCATGCATGGCTGGCTCGGCCAACCCTGCTTCAACTGGCGGCCTTTGGGGGCCAGGTCGTGGATCGACCTGCAGCGTTTGATCGAGGAGAAGCCGGATGGCCCTTCAGACCGTTCTTAACGAGGCTGTGATCTTCTGGCGTCCCGGCGAGACGATCGCGATCACCTGTCCGCCCGAGCACACCTTCGTGACCTATTCCAAGAGCATCAAACCCTCGCATCTTTCGATCGAGCAGCCCGGCCGCTACGAGGTCGATGTGCCGATCGCCGATCCCGGCTGCTTTCCGATCGTGCTCATGGTGGTGCGCCAGGCCGACCTCGAAGCCTATCTCGCCATGCCGCGCCCGATGGTGGTGGAAATGATCAATGCCGTCATCCAGGCCAACCAGCAGATGCAATCCCCCTCGTCCACCACCGTGCACTGAGGCCGCCATGCCGATCATCTACGCCTACGAGATCACCCGGCAGATGTGTCGCGACAATCCCGAGGCCCGCTTCGTCTTCGGCGACAACGTCGCCAAGCGCGGCCTCGGCGGACAGGCCCGGGCGATGCGCGGCGAGCCCAATGCCATCGGCGTTCCCACCAAATGGGCGCCGACCCTGTTCGACGGCGACTTTTTCCGGGACGACCAGGACGATGCCCGCGAAGAGATCCTGTGGGCGCTCGACCGCGTGCAGCTGGCGGCTGCCGATGGCCGGCTGATCGTCATCCCGCGTGACGGCATCGGCACGGGCCTGGCTGAAATGCCCAAGCGCTGCCCGCGTCTGCATGCGCTGATCGTCGAGGAGATCAGGCGTCTGGAGCGCGTCTATGGCGTCGGCGACGCCAGCCAGCTGCGGTAAGGCCCATGATCACACCCAACGAATTGCCGCAAGCCATCCGCCAGGAATATGTCACCATGCGCAATCTGCCCGACGGGCGCTTATGCGGCATCCACCGGCTGATGTTTCATTGGACGATGCACGTCGACATCGACTTTGTCGGCTATGCCGAGCGCTATTGCTACCAGTCTCTCGAAGGCGCCCTCATCGCCCTGATCCAATGGAATGGCAGCGGCGATCCCGAGGGCTGGCACCGGCACCCCAAAACCGGCCGGCGACGCAATCTCGAGACCGGCGAAGAGTGGATCGCCTCATGAATGTCCAAGCTCTCACCGTCGAGATCGCCTTGACACTCACCGGCCAAGCCATCCTGGCCGTCGCCGGCGCAACCGTTCTATGGGCCCTCGGCGTCCAGCCGACATGGATGGTCGGTTTCAACTACATCCTCAACGCCACCACCGTCGCCCTCTTGCTTTTTCTTCTCGTGCGCGGCTGGCTTTTCGATCGCAGGATGCGACGGCAAATCCGGAAGGCCGAGACCGAGATGGCAGAAATGATAGCGCGCCTCGAACGAGAAATCTTGGCGGCACAGGCTACCCGGGAAGGCCAGCCGACCAACCACCTGCGCCAATGAACGGAGACGACAATGGCCTATAGCGATTATGGCGGCTACGCCTACCGAAACGGCCTGCGCGTCGAGGAGCGCAGCGACGTCGAGTTTACCCCTGCAGGCCTGCGCTCGACGCCGGGCGCCTGGCCGGGCTGGACCTCGGCGAATCCGGACCCCTCCGCCATTCGCGGCTTCCATGTCGTGCTCGGCGACGGCCCGATTTTCGTCTGTCTGTACAAGCAATCCTATACGAGCCTGTATCGCGGCTTTGCCGAAGAGCTGTCGCCGCCCTCCTTCGATGCCTATACCCACGCTGAAAACAATCGGCCGCCGATCGTCATGGAAGTCGACGGCCACAAGATCGAGGCGCACTACATCGTCGCCGACAACCATTTCCAGTTCATCCGCCTGACGCAGCCGGACGGCAACGTCTGGACCGGCTTTTCCGGCTATGGCGTCGGCGCGGGCTTGGAGGATTCCGAGAACCACGGCGGCCTGCACCCCTATTGTCTCGAGAAGATCGAGGCGCTGTTCGGTCCGCATGACCACGGCGAGCCGAGCTGACCAATGCTCCGGTCGAACGGTCATTGGTACACCGTCTTTCGCCCTCCCCCCGCGATCCGAAAGGTGATCTGGGCCGAAGCCCGCTGGCGCCGCAAAACCGATCGCTTCAGCCCCTATGTCGATATCGAGACCGCCGATCGTCGCTCCACCAGCGTTTTCGGCTGCTTCGCCACAGCGCTCCCTTGGAACCGTCCGCACGCAAAAAAGCCGCCGCCTCCATTACGGAAGCGGCGGTAGGCCCACAGGCGACAGGACGGGGCCGCAGGGATTTCAGGGAAACTTCAGGCCACCTTGGCGCATCAGCACATAAATCGTGAAGGCGAACATGGCGATGCCGTACCAGTTGGCGATGGCCCAGCCGACAATGCCGACGGCTCCTTGCTGGATCGCAAGGCGATCTTCCATGCTGCGCACCCGTTCCGTCAGCGCCGCCACATCGGCGCGGGTGTCCTGCATCTCGACGCGGATCATGCGCTCTCCTATTTCCTGGAGGCGGTCATTCATTTTCTCCCCGTTGGAATCGATGCGCTTAATGGCGTCCTGAATCGAACGCAGAACCAGGATCTCCGCCTCTTTGAGGACGCGGGCATCATCAACGGGCATCAGCAATTCGCCGGCAGGCATTATTTCGGTTTCCATCCGCAGACGGCCGCTCCAGCGGCATCATGTTCGCGGATCTGGCGGCGTGTTGCGTCAGTGTCTTGCTTGGAATAGGTGATCGGCCCGAAGACGCCACAGGCCGCCACCTTCGACAGTTTCTGCCAATCAGTCTCGCTGCCACCCGTCAGGTTGCTGCAACCCGCCAGGAGCAGAATCGCGAGCGCGAGCAGCAGCGCGAGCAGCATTGCCGGCGGCGATATCGGCCAAGGCGGCTTTGGTGATACGGGCAAAAGCATCGGCCCTCCCCTCGTCAGCAAGCTTTTGCTCGCGCGCCAGGCTCGCGAGCGTATTGACCAGCTCCAGCAAGGCCAGGAAGGCCTGCAGCCAGGTCACGAAGAGGCCGGCTTGTTCGGCACGAAGTAGGTCAGGATGCCGGCGATCAGCGCGCCGATCGTCGCCTGCAACGTCGGGTCCTCCAGGAAGGTCGGCACCGGCACGTGCAACAGCACAAGGATAGAGAGCAGCGCGCCGAGGAAGGCGGCGATCGCCTTGTCAAAGGTCGTAATCATGGGAGGCCTCAGTCGATTTCTTCGATGATGATGCGGCGGGTGTCGGTGACGTAGAGCGAGAGCACTTCGCCCTTTTCGACGATGTCGGCGGGCCGCTCGTCTTCAGCGCCCCACTCGCGCTCGCCCGGCACGGTGACGACCGAATCTTGTGTGATCACCTTCACGCGCCTGTGGTTCTGTTTCGGCAGGACGATATGGACCGTCGTCGTCATGGGCTCGCTCCGTAGGGGTTGAGGAATTGCTTGCGCTCAGCCTTGCGACGGCCGAGCAGGATCGGCTTGCCGCCGGCATTGGCCCACATCAGGAAGGCTTCGGCGGCGCCGGCCCGATCGCCGGCATTAAGTTTGCGCACCAGGGTCGAACGGGCGAAGGCCTCATCGCCGATGTTGAAGGCGAGCGAGACCAGGGCGTCGAACTCGTGATCGGCCAGCGGCACATGCACGGCGCCCGACACCGCCGCTTCGAACTTGGCGAGGTCGTGCGACAGGATCTGATCGGACTGGCTCGGCGTGATCGTCATGCCGGCCACCGGCACCGGCGCTCCCGCCGCAGCGGTGTGGCCGACGCCGATCGTCCAGATGCCGACGGCGTCGCGATAGGCCTTCAGACGCGCGCCCTCGCGCTGCGTGATCAGGGCCCGGCCCCGCGCAGTGGTTTGCATGACGAAAGCTTTCGGTTAGAGGCGCTGATAGACCATCATCGACCAGGAATCGCCCGCGCGCGGCGAGAGCTGGCCGGAGGAATTGGCGCCCTTGACACTGAATCCGGTCGTCGTCTTGTTGTAGAGGGTGACGCCGGTGTTGCCGACCGCCGGGTTGCCTTCCGAGACGACATCGACATGGTAATTGGCATTCACGCAGGCGATCGTGAACGTGAAAACCATGCCGGCCGTTACTGAATCATAGGAAACGCTGGCCAGATTGTTGCCCGCGGTGATCGTCGGCGACGAGCCCCAGAGCCCATAGCCCTGCGCAAAGAGCGACAGGGCCGAGCCGCTGACGCTCGTGCCGAACGAATTGAGGTAGCCGTACATCACCACCGAGGTGATGGCCGAACCGCTCGCCACGCCCTGGCCGAGGAAGACGACGCGCACCGTCGAGGTGCCGGCACCGGTGCCCAGATACATCTGCCCGGCGGTGATGTCGTAAGTGTACTGACCCGAGGTCGTCGAGATCGAGCCGCCGCGCTGATAGAGCGGGCGCAGCGTCGTGTTGACCACGGCCGAGGTCTGCAGGTTCCAGCCGAAATAGGTCGTCGTGCTCGCCGTCGCCGTCCAGGTCTGATTCGTCGAGATCGAGGCGATATAGTTGACCAGGCCGTTGGCGCCGTAGCCGCCCGAGCAGGTCACCACCAACGGTGTGGTGGTCAGCCCTTGCGACAGCAGCGAGAGCGAGGCCGACGAGGTCGGGAAAAACGAGGGATTGCCGCTCGAATCCTTCGGGCCAGACAGGATCGTCTGCGGCACAGACACGAAGGTCGAGGACGGCGTGACCAGCGCCTGGCCGGAGGCGAGAAAGGCGCCGATGATGCGATAGACGCCAGCGCCCGCAAACCAGACCAGATAGACGTCATTGGTCGCCGTGGTGATGTCGGCGCTGCCAGGGCAGACGATCGAGGCCGAATTGGTGATGGTGTTGACGCCGTTGAACTTGACATAGAACAGCGTCTGCACCGTGCGCGCCGTCGACCCGAAATTGGTGATGGTGGCGCCCGAGCCGGTGACGTTGACCAGGCCGTTCGGCACCGTGCCGATATCGACGCTGGCCGCCGCCGCGACATCGACGAAAATGCCGAGCGGCTGGCGCACATTGTAGACGTTGGTGCCGTCCGTCAGAAAATAGGCGGCATAGCTGCGCGGCAGGATCTGCGAAGTACCGCCGCCCGCCGAAGCGATGGTGACGGTGAAATTGCCGGTGGTCGAGTTGAGGAAGATGAAAAAGCCGCCGACGGCCGGAATCGTCACGGTGACGTTGGCGGTCAGGACGCCGGTAAAGGAAATGGCGAGGTTTTGCGTCTGCGCCGTCGACAGCGTCACCGGCGAGGCCGCGAGCGCAATCGAGGTGGTCGAGCCCAGGCACTGGTCGACCAGGGTGAAGACGGCCGTGTTCAGCTCGGAACCCCAGGTGCCGGAATTGTCGCCGGTGCCCTGCAGCTCGAGATGCTTGTTGGTGGTGAAGGTTGACGCCATCGCCCCGCCCGATCGAAGAACGGGGGGTCCTCAAACGCGAAACGGCCAGCGCAAGCGCCAGCCGTCCCGCAATCTACCACTAGGCCACCCGCCCTGCCACTACGCGAAGGAGAGTGTCATTATGGTACTGAGAAGCCCCCTTCGGGTCAACCGGCGGGTTGCGCCGGGCCCTGATTTTGCACATGGCTGCCGGCGAGTGCCGCCCGCAGCAATTTCGTCCTCAGGCCCAGGCCCGTCATGCCGGCGTCCTTGGCGTGCGCCATCTGCATGAAGGTGCGGCCCATCTCGGGATTGAGGATCGCTTCGCGCTTGAGCTGCTCGACGCTGGCAAAGCCGGCCTTGCGCAGCTCGCCGATCGAATAGCCCACACCCGCCGCCGGCACGCCGCCGATCAGCCAGCCGAGCCCGGCGAACATTTTTGAGGTCAGATCCTTTTGGGCATAGTTCTGAAAGGCCCGCTTCAGCGTGCCGCCGGCCGGCTGCGCCCCCGGCTCCTCCACCTTGCCCAGCTCCCGCGTGCGGGCCGAGCGCGCCATATCTTCCGCCACGGCATTGACCCGCGCCAGCTGATCGGGCGCCAGCACCGCCTGCAGCCCGGCCTGATGCTTGCGCACATAGTCGCGGAATTCCTTTTCCTTCAGCGCCAGCTCGCTGTCCGAAAGGCTTTTGGTGCCGGTCTGGCGGTTGAAGATGTGATCGAGCACGCCCTGCCGCAGGCCTTCGATCGCATCGGCGTTGCCGTGCGTGGCCCGCATCAGTTCCTGCAGCTTGCCCACGCCCCCCTGGCCCTCCAGGATCTGGCCGAGCTTTTTGGCGACATCGGCGCCGGCGGTCAGATGCATGATCTTGCCGGCTTCCGACTTGGCGAAACCATCCGCCAGGGCCCGGCGCGTCGTCACCGCCTCTTCCATCGCCCGTTCGGCGCCGGCATAGGAATCGAACCGGGCCAGAAAACCCGGCCGCGCCTGTTCCATGGCTTGGATCGCCGAATCATGGTCGGCGCGCCAGCGGTCATATTTGGCCGGGCTCAGCCGCCCGTCCTGGCCGAGTTTGCGCTGCAGCGACAGCGCCGCGGCCGATTCGAGCGCGTCGAGGCCGGTCTTGCTCTTGCCGGTGAAGGCGACATAATCGTTGATCGCATTCGCGCCACTGGCGCCGCTCTTCCACAGATGATCGGGCAGGCTGTCGTCCGTGATCTTGTAGGGCGACGTCTTGTAGGGGGCGCGCTGCAGCAGGCCCTTGACCGGGCGCTTGCGCTCCATGAAGGCCTTGTATTCGGCATCCGCCTTGCGCAGGCCCTCGAGCTGCTGGCGGCTGGCCAGTTCCGGCCCGGCCGTCTCACCGGCGCCAGTGGCGAAACTCGGCGCCGCTTCCTCGCCTTCCTTACCGAGTTTGTCGACCGTCGCTTTCAGGACGTCCTTGGCCGGCAGTGCCTCACCGAAGAGCCGATCGCCGGCGGTGTTCTTCAGGGCGTTTTCGGCATAACGCTGCAGGTTGTCGGCGATCTTCTGCTCGCCGGCCAGCCGGGTGCCGGCCTTGGTTTGCGAAAACAACAGGTCGTGCGCCGCGGCATCTTCGCCCAAGAGCGAGGCCTGATCCAGGATCGACTGCGCCGAAAAGCCCTTGGCGCGGGCCTGCATCACCGCATGCAGGTCGGTCAGGAGCGCGTCGGTGATGTCGTGGTCGGCGGCGATGCCGCCGGCCTTGGCGGCCTCGCGCATCTTGGCCCAGATCGGCGCCGCCTTGACCATGCCGTTGGCGATGGAGCGCACCGTCGGGTCGGGCGTGGCGAAAGCCTGCTCGATCACCGAGCGGTCGCCGAAAGCCTTCATGGTCAGCGCAGCATTGATGCGGTCGCGCCCGGGCTTTGTCAACGCGCCCTTGGCGTCCACCAGGTCGGCGCGCTCGTTCGCCGGCAGCTTGGCCATGAAGGCGCGGACGAAGTCGCCATTCTCTTCCGAGAGAAGATCCCCGCCGCGCGCCCGCTGCAGCACGTCGTCGCCGAGCAGCTTGGCATCGCTCGCCGCCTTCTCGACGCCGCTGCGGCCGAGCCCCTGATTGAGGGCGGCCGAGCCGGTCATGTATTCGCGCGCCTTCGGCGACAGCGCCGTGGTGCGCCGGGCGATCAGCACCGGGCGCTGATAGCCGGAAACGTCATAGCCCTGCGCCTGCAGCCACTGCCGATAGGCTTCATTGTTGCCCTTGGCATAGCGCTGCGCCAGCGCCAGGGTGCGGCCATTGCCGCTTTCCACGACATTGTCGGGCCCGACCAGCGGCGCGCCGGCATTGATTTCGCTGGAGCGGCCGAGCCGTTCGGGCTGCAGGCCGTTCGCCATCTGATTGACCTGATCCTGCGCCGCATAGCCCGAACGATCGCGCGGCTGCAGCTCGGCCGGATAGTCCGGATTGGCCCGGAAATCGGCATCGTGCGAAGTCTTCAGGTCGGCGAGGTCGGCCAACTCATAGCGCACATCGACGGCGCCGCCGGGATAATGCAGGCGCCCGGCGCCTACCGGCCCGGTTTGTGCGGCGGCAGGGGCTGGCGGCGTGCCAAATTCTCGTAGGCCCTGATCGCCTGCGCCATTTGAAAGTCGCTTTGCGCCCGCGCTTCCTTCCACAGGGCTTGGAGCAGGCCCGGCCGCTGCCACGGCTCTTGCCGGCTCATTGCGTCCTGTATCAGTTTCAGATGCGGGGCGGTTGTATTCGTCGACAACTTTCTTGATCCTGGCAGCCGTCGTATCATCGGGAGCCAAAGTGCCGTTGGCAACGGCAGTTCGTTCCAAATCATCGACTTTGGCGAGAGTATCATCAATAGACGAATCGACGCCCTTTCGCAACTCGCCCATGCGCTGGTACGGCATCGCCGTATTGTCCATTTTGCGCATTTCGGCCGAAATCCAGCTCTTCAGGCTACCCAGTTCCGACAGTGGAATCTGCGGCCCCAGCGTATCGATATGCGCCGTGATGGTCTTCTCGATCGGATCGAGCGTCTTTTGCGCCGTCGGGTTGAGCGAATCATAGGCCTTGGCCTTGGCCTCCTGCACGCCCGAGGTCAGGACGTTGACGGGACCATTGGCCTCGGCGGCATCGTAGAGGCCTTTCATGCGGGCCTTTTCGGCCGTATCCATGTCCTCCAGCACCGAGCGACCGGCCGCGCCGACCTTGGCCTCCTTCAGGCCACCGATTCCGACCGCTGCCTTGGCCTGATCGGCCGCCTGCGCTTGGCGCTGTAGCGCGGCCTGCGTGTCCTGTTCGATCTTCGCCGCCTGATCGCGAAACAGCTGCGGCAGGCTGGTGGCATCGCCCCGCCCGGCCCCGGTCAGGGCCTCGACGCGGGCGCGCTGCTGCTGTTCCGCCAGGTCCGCGCCTTCCTTCGTCGTCGGCCCGGCAATGCGGCCCTGCAGGCCCTGCAGGCCCGGATCGCTATAGGCTTCGCCCAGGCTCTGCGGCGACTCCGGCAGGATGCGCTTGTCGGTCACCGGACCGGTATCGCCGATGATCGCCTGCGGATTGTCGGCCGCCTTGATCAGATCGCGGCCGACGGCGATGCGCTTGCCAGCCGTGGTCACCGGCGGCACGGCGACGCCGGCCGCCTTGCCCAGAATGCCGGGCACCGCCGCGGCGCCGAGGCCGAGGCCAGTGCCGACCAGACCGGCGAGCGGCTTGTATTTGTCCGGCACCACCTCTTGCGCCAGGCTGCTGCCCGCCCCGGCCGCCGCGCCCAGGCGGGCATTGGCGAGCATGCTCTGCGTCGTGCCCGAACCCAAAACCGGCTCGAGCGCCGCCTTGGCGCCGGGCCCGAGAATGCCGGCGCGGGAGACCAGCGCCTCCGGCAGCACCAGCGAGGCGGCGGCGCTGGTGATGCCCTCCGCCACCCGCTCCGGGCCGTTGGCCGGGCGCGGCAGATAGTCGTTGGCGTTCAGGCCGACGGCGCTCTGCGCTTTCTGCAGCAGCGGCCCCGACACCGGCTGGTAGCCCTGCCCCTCCGGCGCGGGCGTGGAGACCATGCCGAGATCGCGGCCGAGCTGCTTGAAATAGCTCTCGCCGGTATCCGGGTTGCTGAACGGATGCAGCTTTTCCCAAAGCCCGGTCTCGACCAGGTTCGCCATGCCGGCCGGCGTATCGCTGAGGCTGCGGATCGGCCCGAACGCCGCATGCTTGAGGACACCGCCCGGCGTCGCCAGGCTCTCCTCGCCGCTCGGCGCCGGCGTACCCCCGCCCGTCGGGCTCGGCGGCAACCCTGTCGGACTTGCGGGCTGCGCCGGTGCCGGCGCGCTCGTAAAGATCGAGGCGTAGGGGTCAGCCGTGGTCGAGGGCGGCGCCGGCGTGTCCTTCGGCGTCAGCGGCGGCGCCATCGGCGTCGTCTGCGGGCTCGCGGGCCCGAAGATCGAGGCATAGGGATCGGTCACTGCTGGCCTGCCAGTCCCAGAACATATTTGGCCGTGCCCTGCCCGACATGGCTTTCGAATTCGCGCCAGGTGCCGGGATTGCGCCGCAGCATCTGCACCGCCGGAATCAGCTGCTGCGCCGGCGTATTGGCCATCAGGGCATAGAGTTCAGGCGGCGCGAACTTGTTGAAGGTCGCATCGGCGCCGGTCAGGTCGCCGGCGCTGCGCGCGCCATATTTCTGGATATAGTCGGCATAGTCGATCTTGCGCTGATTGGCCGCCTTCATCGCCGCGATCAGCTTTTTCGAGCCTTCCGGCGACAGCGCGCCGCCAGGCACCGAATTGACCGCTTGCTGCACGATAAAGCCGGCCTCGCGCGAACCCAGCGTCTTGGCCAGCTCGAAGCCGAGGCCCGTCTGCGCCTTGATCAGGGCCTCGCCGGCCGCCACTTCTTCCGGCGGGATCTGTGACTGGAATCCGAGCTTGTTGAGCGTGGTGTTGAGCGCCCTCGCCCACTCGACTCGAGTCGCATGCGCCGTACCGGGCGCCACCCAGCTGTTGGCCGGGATCTGCGAAAGATATTCCTGCATCTGGTCGAGCGCCAAGTTGGTGCTCTGCGCCGCGGCAGCGACGTCGCCGGCGCCCTCGACCTTCTTTTGGTAGATCTGGCCGAGAACCTTTGGCCCTTCCTGGCCGAACTGCATCATCGAGAACGGCGCCGACCGCACTTCCGGCTCGAGCCCCTCGAGATTGCCCTTGGCGGGCGCCATGTTGTAACTCGGCTCGACCGCCGCGGCCGGCGGCACCGGCCCAGAAGGCGCCGGGGCGGGGCCGGCCGGCGGGGCCACCAGGCCCGAAGGCGCAGGGCCGGCCGGCATTTCCGGGGCAGCCTGCGGCGTCAGCACGCCGCCCGGCTTGGGCGGGGCAATCGCACCGGCGACGGCCGGGGGCGGCGTACCAATCGCCGGCGGTCCCGACGGAATCTCGCCCGAGGCCTGCGCCGCCTGCAGCTCGTCCATGTTCATGAACCGGGTGTTCAGCGGGTTGTAGCGGTCCTGCACAATGAAGCCGTTCGGGCCTTGCGTAACATTGTAGCGGCCGGCCGAAACCTCGGCCTGATTCTTGGCGATCTCGCTGGCCTGATAGGCGCTCTGCTGCGCCAGCTCCTGCCGCTTAAGGTCGGCATCCTGCGCCAGGCGCTTGCCTTCCAGGTCGACGCGCTGGCCCTCGAGACCGAGCTGACCTTTCTTGTACCCGATATCGCTTTGCGCCAGCGCCTCCTCGCGCCGCATGTTGCGGCCCTGCAAATATGCCTCGACGCCCTTCTGGCCGCCCTGGCCGATATTGACAAACGGGTTGCGCGAGGTGCCCCCCATAATGCCGAGACCGGCCTGTAGAAGGCCAATGCTGGCCTCATCCGACAGGCCCTGAGGAATGCCGAGGGCATTCTTGAGGCCCTGCAGAATGCCGCCTTCATTGCCGGTCGGCGCGGCGGCGTTTTGAGCAACGACTCCACCGGTTTGCGGGATGGAGCCGGTGGTATCGTTGCCGGTCGCATTGCCGGTCTGCGCCACCGCGGTCGGCGAACCGCCCAGGATCGCCATGCCGTTGGCCAGGCGCGCATTGTCGTTGCCGTGCCGGTCGTCGCGCTTGTAGCCGATGAAATGGGCCAAGGCCTCCTGCGCCTGCTGCGGCGTCTGCGCCGCCAGGAACTGCTGCCACGGCCCCTTCAGGCGCGGGATATTCTCGCCTTCCCAGCGCATGAAATTGGCCTGCACCTGCGGATCGCGCCAATCGCGTCCGGAGCGGGCGGCGAAGGCCTGCAGGCCGTTCGGACCATCCCAGCGGTCCCCTTCCCACTGCATGGCGCCATGGGCGTTCTCGGCGTGATTCCAGGCATCGGGGCGGAAGGAGGATTCGGTCTGGATATTGCCGGCCATCATCGCCGCATGCATGTGATCCAGGCCCGCATTGCTCAGGCTCTGCAGCCAGTTTTGCGCACCGGCGACCGAGGCACCCGAAAGCCGCGGCACATAGATCGGCTGGCCCTGCGCCACCCGCGCCTGCTGGCCGGCACTCAGGCGGCCGACCGGGGCGTCCGGATTGTCGGCATTGGCCTGCTTGGCCGTCATGCCGTGCACCTTGGGCGCCGGGGCGACGCTGATCGGCGCCGGCAGAGCCGGGGCGGCCGGGGCGTTGTCGTTGCTCGGCGGCGGCACCGAACCGGTCTGGTCGGGGGCAACGCCGCCCTGACCGCCGAGGATCTGGCCCTTGGGGCGCGGCGGCGGCAGCGGCACCAGGCCGGCCATCGCCGGCGCGTCCGCTTGCGGCGCAACGCCGGGCTTGGGCACCTCGGCCGCCTGCGCCGCCGCAATGTTCATCAGTTCATCGCCCGAGCCTTCCGGCGCCAGCGGGATCTGCGGCTTGGGTGCCGCCATCGCCGGATTGGCGAGCCCGGCATTGCGGATCACGCCATAATCGTCCGCCGCCGTTTCGGGGGCGATCGGCTCGGCCTGCGCCTGCGGCGTCACCAGGCCGGCCTGCCGCGCCGCCAGGTTCATCAGCGGGTCATTGGCATAGGGCGCATCCGCGGTCGGTGCCCCGCTCGCCGCCTTGGGCGAATCCTCGGGGCGATAGCCCTTTTCGTTGTCCTTGGGCGGGGGCGTCGGCTTGATGCCGAGCACGCCGCCGGCCGGGCGCTCCGGCGGCGAAGGCACCACGCCCGGGTCGCTGCGCGGCGTCGAATAGCTCGGGCTGTCTTCGGGGCGATAATCCTGCGTATCCGGCAGACGGCTCGCCGCGAAAGGCTTCGCCGGCGCGGCGGGGGGAATCGGCGGTCCTTGCACCGGCGGCGGCGTCGGTGCGCTCAAGCCGTCATTGCGCAGCATGTCGGCATCGTCAAACGAGGGCCAGACATCGCCGCCATCGTCATAGCCCTTGCGCCCGACCACGCCACCCTTGGAGAACAGCCCCATCAACGCCGACATCAGGCCGCCAGTGCCCCCCGCCGCACCGGCCGCCGGTGCGGCGGCAGTGCCGAGGCCCTGCGCCGCCATGGTCGCTTCCTGCGGCAAGGTGGCGCTGGCATCGGCGCCGGTCAGCGAGGCGATCTTTTGCGGCAGGCCCAGTTCCCGGCCGGTCTTGGCCATGTCGTTGACGCCCTTGACGCCACTCATCACGCCCTGCAGCGGATCTTGCTGCTGGCTCGCGCCGCTACTGCCGCCCTTGGGCAGGGCGCTGCCGCCGCCCACCGGTGACGGGGCCGGGATATAGCTGGCATCGGCGCCGGTCGCCGGCGTAGTGCCGGGTGTGCCCCCATAAGGGACGACCCCTCCGGGCGCGAACTTGCCGCGATCGGCGGCATCCTCGGTGGCGGCGCGATAATCCACGCCCTTCACGCCGCCGGATTCACCGACCGCCTCGGGATGGCGCTGCTCGACTTCCTGCGCCAGGAAACCGACATGGGTTTGCGGCTCGCCCTTGTAGCGAAAGCGATAGAGGGTCTGGCCATCAAAGGCCTTGCCGATCGGTTCGATATCCTCCTTGGAGCGTTCATCGGAGCGAAGGAGGAGTGCCCCAAGCCCCAACGCGCCGCCAAAAATACTGGAGAGACCATTGCCCCCTTGCGAGGTTGTCGTTGAACTGCCGCCGGCCGAGGAGCCCAGGCCCTCGACGATCGAACCGAGCCAGCTCGCCTTCTGGAAGGGGTAGGATTGCTCGGCCTGATACTGCGCATAGTCGCGGTTGTACTGGTTCTCGCCGCCCTGCAGCGCCGCCAGACCCGACTGCACGGCCGCCGTCGAGGCCGCGGTGCCCAGGCCCGAATAGGTGTTGGCCGCCTGCAGGCCGAGTGCCTGCTGGCCCTGCGCCGCCTGCAGGGCCTGCGAATAATTCTGGTTCCACAGGCCGGAAATCGTCTGCTGATTGGCCAGGTTCTGTTGGCGCGCCAGTTCCGACTGCGCCACGCCGACACGGTCCCCGCCCATGGCGCCCTTGGCAATGGCGTTGCCCAGAACCTGCTGCTGCTGCTGCTGGTTCTGTTCGTTCATGTTCGCCATCGTCGCATTCACGACCCCCGACGTGTAGGGGTTCATGTAATTGCCGACGGAGTTGTAAGCCGGATTCAGGGCGTTGGAGAGCGCACCGGTGGCGGCGCCGAAATAGGGGTCGCCGGCCGTCGCCGAATTGGTCAGCGTCGAATTGGCCGCATCGATCAGCGAGTTGGACGAGCCGCCGGAATAGGGCGTGTACGAGGTATTGTTGTAAATACCCTGCGCCTGGCCGACCAGATCCTTATAGGCCTGCCGCAGCTCCGGCGGCAGCTGTGTCGTGGTGGTCGAGGAGGTGGATTTTCCGCCCATGGCCCTATTCCGCGGCGCTCAGCCAATGGCCGCCGGCGAACTGCGGATTCCACACGAAGAATCCGCCGGCCGGTTCCAATTTCTTGCCGTAAATGCGCAGCTTTGCCGCCGTGCGCTTGTTGGAGATGATGCCGATCATCAGCGTCAGCTGGGTTTCGTCCGAGCAGCGCTTGGCAAAGTCCAACAGCTTGCCGACATGATCCTTGGTGCGATGTGCCGGGTGCACCATGTTCCACAGTTCGGTCAGCTGCAGGTCTTCCGAATAATAGGGCTCTTCGATCGAGAGGAAGATCGAGCCCTCCACCGCGCCGATCGGGCCGATGACGCCGAGAATGGCGGTGCCGCCCTTGTAATAGCGATCGAGCTGCTGTTCGACCTTGCGGTCGGAGAGCGAAAACAGGCCGTTTTCGTCGTGCAGCAGATGGATGAGGTCGACCACGCTCGCCCGATCCTGAGGCGTGGCGACACGAACGGCGTATTCGCTCATTTCTTGGCCGGTCCCGGGAGTTTCTTCAGCGTCTTGATGGTCTTGCGCCGCGTGTGCTTGACGAAGGCGTCGAGAATGGCGTGACCGCGGTCGAGATCCCCGCCGCCGATCTGGCGCACCTGATCGGGCGAGAGCACCACTTCCCCGCCCGCCGCGACGATCGGCACGTTCTCGCCCGGCTGCTCGGCGGCGCCGCCCTTGGCGAACTGCATGCGCCCGCCATAGGGCGTTTGGTTGGAGCCGAACATGTGGTGGATCACCTGCATGCCGGAAATGGTGTTGCCCTCGCCCAGGCCCGAGACCACGTCGGCCGGCAGCACATAGGAGCCGGCCATGACGTCGATCGGCAGATGGTCGGTGCGCCCGGCCACGGCCGAGAGTAGCGGCCCGACATGCGGCTTGCGCATGCCCGAGCGCATGGCGGTGGCGATCGCGTGCTCGCGATATTGGGCGGTCAGCGGATCAGGCATAATACGGGATCTTGGCGGCGGTGCCGTCGGGCAGCGTCACGGTGATGAATCCGACCGGATTGGCCGGCAGTGTCGCGGCGCCGGCGGTGGCGCTGCTTGAGGTTCCCCCGGTCTGGGGAAAAGTGGTCGAGAGCGTCGTGGCGATCTGGCCGAGATAGCGCACGCCGTTGAGCAGCGTGGTGATCAGGTTGGCATTGGAATTGTTGTCGGCCATCAGCGCCTTCCCATCGGGGCGAAGCGAAAGCGCACGTCGCCGTAGCGCCACCACGTCCCCAGATCCTGGCTTTCGAACTTGAAGGCGATCTGGCGCCCGCGCACCCGCACACCGGAGACGAATCGCTGCGCCACGCTCAGCGTGAACGGGCCGTAGCTCCTCGGCGTGTCGCCCGGAAAATCCACCGCATAGATCGTCACCAGCAGCACGGCGGTCTGCGCGCCGCCGGCGTAGCCATATTTGAAATCCGGCACGATCAGGTCGACGAACGAATAGTCTTCCGCTTCCGACAGCACGAAATAGCCGGTCTGGAACGAGGGATTCATCGCCGTGCCGTCGGCATCCGGCGAAATCTCGTGCTGGTAGATCAGCCCTTGCGGCGAGGCGCCGATCGGCTGGCCCAGCACCGATTGATCGATCCAGGCCGAGCGCGCCAGGCTGCCATAGTCCCACTGCAGCGAGGAGCCGCCGATATTGACCTTGACGTAGCTGTCGATCTCGCCGGTGCCAGACAGGCTCGGATAGTACCAGGCCATTTCGTCAAAGCCGGACGAGGGCGCGGCGCGGATCTTGTGCAGGTTGTCGGTGTCGAGGTTTTGAAAGACCACATCCCAGACATCGCAGGGCAGCCCCGCCACGCCGTTGCCGGTCAGCACATAGAACTGGTCGAGGCCCATCCAGTAGACGGCCGAGCCGAGCGCTGCCATCGCGTGCGAGGACAGGGCGCCGCAGCCGGTGGCGATCTTGTTGAAGCCGAAGACCAGCGGCGGCTCGATATATTGCATGGCCCAGATATCGACATCGGTCCAGATCAGGGCTTGCTGCGGCGCCTGCAGGCCGCCGACGATTTTTGAGCCCGTCGGCACCCGGAACGAGCCGGCCTGATTGGTCGAGAGCGGCACGAAGTCGGTGAAGTCGCCGGCATCCGACCAGCGGATGAGCAGCGGGTCCTGCACGCCGCCGGTGGACGAACCCCAGCACACCAGGATCTGCGCCGGCATGGCGATAAAGATGCCGCCGTTGATGATCGGCGTGCCGAAGACCTGCACGCCGGTGGTGAAGCCCGAATCCGGCGACCAGGAATAGACCGCGCCCCCTTGCGGGCAGGCGAGCAGGATTTCGCCCCAATTGTCCGTCGTCCAATCGGTGGCGGTGATCGGCGTGCCCGGCGTGCCGGTTTGCGACTGGCCCGTGCCATAGCCGCCCAGGCCATAGCCGCCGACACCGTAGCCGGCGCTTTCCGGCGGCGGCCCGAGCGCGGTGAAGTAGATGAAATGGGCGTTGCCGCCGTTCTCGAAACCGGAGGTCGAGGAGGTCGCCGCGGCCGAGACGTTGATGGTAAAAGTGTTGGCCGTCGGCACCGTCTGAATGACGTAGTTGCCGGCGATGGTGACGCCGCCGACCGTGGTCGAGACCGCGACGTTGAAGGATTCTCCCACGATATAGCCGTGCGCCGCCAGGGTAACGGTGACGGTGGCCGAACCTGATACCGTGGTGAACTGCGGCACTGCGCCGCCATGGTTCACCGTGGCATTGGCATTGGCGGCGGCCAGAATGGTGTAGCTGTGCGCGCCGGTGACTGTGGCGATGGCATAAGAGCCCGACAGGACCAGGCCGCCGATTGCCACCGGGGTCGACAGGAACAGCGTGTCATAGGTGGTCGGCGTGATGCCGGCATCGATGATGGTGACGACGTTCGAGGCGTTGATCGTCGAAAAATCCACCGTCGGATCGGTGGAGACCTGCCGCGGCGTGATGTCCTGCGCCACGCCCGAGCTGATCACCAGGAGCGAAGATTCCGCCCCCACCGACAAATGCGTGTCGTTGTTGATGCCTTCCCAGGCGTGCAGGTCGCGGATCGGGCTCGAGACGGCGTTCGGATAGAATTTCGACCAGCCGCCGAGCTTTTCCGGCAGGTTGGCGCGGTGGCGGATCAGCTGGCTTTGCGAAATCCCCGCCTGCAGCAAGGTCGGCGTCTGCTCGGCGTTGACGCCGGGCATGAGTTTGAGAGCACCAAAAGGCATTTAAGCTGCTCTTGAGAGCATCAGCCGCGCGGCGGCGCCGCCGGAGTCGGGAAGAGCGGCGACCAGGCCTGGCTCTGGAATTTCTTGCGCAGCTCTTCCACACCCGCCGCCTTGAGCAGTTCCTGATATTGCGTATCCCAGGAGGCGGCCATGCGCGGATCGTCGGCCTGGCTGCCGAAATTCTGCTGGTAGCCCGAGGCGAAGATCATCGAAGCGGCGATGAAGAGATCCGGCAGGTTGTCGCCGATGAAGGTGTTGGGATTGGTCGAGGACATCGTGGCCGGGCGCTGCGTGCCGATCACTTCCACCGTATAGGGCGCATCCGGGATCGGGCCGACGATCAGGGTGCTTTGCGTCAGCATGGCGAAATAGACCGGCGCCGCGGTCATCGCCGCATTGCCATAGACCGTGTCGATAAAGGCCCGGTTGACCGGCGTCAGCGGCGTGCGCGCCAGGCCCGAACCGGAGATGTTGACGTTCTGCACCACGACGAAATTGGCGTTGATCGCCACGGTGTTGCTGCCGACGGCGGTCGAGGCGCTGGTGTCGGTGACGATGGTCGAGATCAGGTCGAGGTCGCGCCAGATCCGCTCTTCGGCCGAGGTGATGATGGTCGGCAGGATCTGCGTAAAATTCGCATCCCCCGTCTGCACCACCATCAGGTTTTGCATCGTGGCGACATAGGTCGAGTAATCCACGGCGCCCTCACCCGACCTTCAGCACCGCCGCGGCCCGATCGCTGGTCACGAGCCCGGCGCTGACCATGGCATCGACGCCGGAGGTGACACGCACATCGGTCAGGTCGATGAATTCGGCCGCGAGCAATTTGTCGTACCAGAGTTTGATCGGGGCCTGCATCATCGCCGCCTGCGCCAGGGCCAGTTGCTCGGCATCGGTGAACCGGCTGATGAACTGCAGTGGCGACAGGATCGGCGACAGCGCCGGCGGCACATAGGCGCCGATCGCGACGTTGCTCGCGACCATAGCCGCATAATCCCGGTTGGTCGGATCGACCGGGATAAAGCGGCCATCCTCCATATCGATGACGGTCTTTTCGGCGTTGGCGTATTTCAAAGTTCCGCCTCCGCCGTCCAGTGAAAGCCGAGCGAATTGCCGACCGCGGTCGAGGCGTTGCCGGTGCAGAACAGCACGAAGCCATTGTTGTTGATGTTGCCCGACGTCGTTGCCGAGCAATCAGCCGCGGCCTGAATATCGCGCACTTGGGCATTCGCCGCCGCCGGGTTGTAGATCGTGATCGTCGGCGTCTTCAGCTTCTGCGCCTTAAAGGTGGTCGTCGGCGCTCGTTCGGTGCCGGCAGCCGCAATCGCCGCCACATAGCGCCACTCGCCGGTATTGGTGCCGACATTTTGCGCCGGCGCCGTGGCATAGGTGAAGGACTTCTCGTAGTACGGCAGGCATGCCTGCACCTGATCTTGAAAGGACTGACGCGCAAATTCGCTCGGGTTCACGCCCAATTCGAGCTGCACATCCCAAATGTTGAGAGCAAAGGTCACGTTGAGCGGCATCGAGAAGGCGAGTTGCAGATAATCGTCGCCGTTGCTGCCAAGCGTTTTCCCCGACAAGCTCGGCAGCGTGGCCGTTGCGAAATATCGAAGAGCGCCCGACGTTACGCTCTGGCTTGTCAGCGCCGTCGTCACGGAGGCCGACGGCGAGCCGCCCGTGCCAAAGAATTGCGTGAATTGGATACCGACGGTCCGGGTGGAATCCGCTTGCCCATAAAACGATACCGTGACCGACTGCCCCGCCAATGTCCGCACGTTCGGAAGGCGCGTGACCAAAAGCCGAGCGGTTGAGCCTGATCCGGCAGCCGTTTGATTCCATTGCAGATAGTAGGTCCGCTCACGCGACGACGGCAGGCCCGCTCCCCAAGTGTTTTGCGAAATCGTGAACGTGCCGATCGTGCCATCATAAAAGACGAACCAGCGATCGAGCGTGTAGGCGTTGCTCGCCGGCGTGCTGAACGAGGTGCCGCGCTGCGCCACCGACATGTCACCGTTGATGATGGCGTTGCGGGTTTGAGCTGTCGTGGACGCTGTACGTTGGTTGTAACCGCCGGGACCGCCCATCGCGACAACCCAGACAGCAACAACCGAGCCAGCGAACCCCTCGAAATAAAGGATGTCATTTACCGAGCATTGCCAACCATACCCAGCCGAATCGCCGTTTACGACAAGGCTGGCGCTGGTTTGAATGTAGAATGCTCCGGTGGCGCGCGCCGTGCGTGTCGCGCCCTGCGCCAGCGTCACACCGGTGATCGTCGTCGTGCCGGAAATATCGACCATCGGCCCGGTCGCCGTGGTCAGGTTGATCGTCGAGGCTGACGGAATGGTGGTTCCGACGGCCGTAATCGAATCCCAAGCGCCGATCTGCGTGGTGGCATTCGTGCCGCCATTGGCGATCGGCAACGTGCCCGAGACGTGCGTGGTCAGGCCGATCTTGCCCCAGGAGGGCGCCGTGGTGACGCCGCCCGAAATCAGCGCGTTGCCGGTCGCAACGTCGGCCAGTTTCGAGAGGGTCGTCGCGCCCGAGGCATAGAGGATGTCGCCGACAGCATAACTGGCATTGCCGGTGCCGCCATTGCCGGCGCCGAGCGTGCCGGTGATATCCGCCGTCAGGGACACCGCGCCGAAGGTCGGTGCGCCCGCGGCGTTGCCGTGCAACACCGTCGTGGTGGTGCCGAGTGAGCCGAGCACTGTCGGCACGGCACCGGCGCCGCCCCCAAGCACGAGGGCATTGGCTGTCAGAGCGCCGGAAGAGGCGAGCGTACCCGAAGCGGTGTAGGCGAGGACGCCGCCCGAGGTGCCCGAAGCGAGCCCGGTGCCACCATTGGCCACCGGCAGAATGCCGGTGATGGTGGTGGTGACGTCAACCTTCCCCCACAGGGGGGCGGCGCCGACACCGCCGGCGAGCAGCGCATTGCCAGTGGCGACATCGGCGAGTTTCGACAGCGCCGTGGCGCCGGACGCATAGAGCAGGTCGCCGATGGTGTAGGACGATTGCCCGGTGCCGCCATGGGCCGCCGTCACCGGCGCATTCCAGGTCACCGTCAGGGTGCCTGAGGTGGTGACCGGCGAATTGGCCACCGAGAATTCGCTCGGCATCGACAGGCCGACGGAGGACACCGTGCCCGTGGCGACGATGTTGCTCGCCGCCGTCACCCGCCCCGTCGCATCCACAGTCACCGCGGGAATGTGCGTGGCGTCGCCATAGGTGCCGGCGGTGACGCCGGTGACCGGGAAGTCGGCCGTCACCAAGGCGCGGAAGGCCGGGAGCGCCGGCGCGCCCGAGGTCGGCCCGGCATAGACGGTATTGGCCGGTTCCGTCACCGAAACGCCGCCGGCGAGGGCGGCGATCTGCAGCGACGTGGCGCGCTTGGAGGTGCCGCCCTGCACCATCTCCAATTCTTCGCTACCGTCCAGGCCAATGGCCGCCGGCAGGTCGGGGATTTGAACGTTCGCCATCAGTCGGGGATCACCAGGTCATCGCCGGTTTCCATGGTCACGCGCGGAGAATCGTCCTGCGTGATGCGGCGGTCATCGTCTTGGGTGACGCGGTAGTCGGTTTCGGCCAGGTCGAAATTCTGCGGCCGGGCGTTGAACACCGGCTGCGGATCGGCCGGCAGGATGATCGAGCGCAGCTGCTGTTGCGGCACGTCGAGGCAGGTGCGGCATTTGAGCTGGCGCAGGTTCTGGATCTGCGAACCCGCCCACTGGTACTGCCATTTCAGGTCGACGAGGTTGTACCAAAAATTACAACCCTCACAGACGCCGAAGGCGCGCGGGTTGCGGGCATCGACCCGGGCCCGACCATGAAAGCGCCAGGCCATGGCTCAGCGCACGTAATAGCCGCCCAGGCCCGGCTGAATGTAGAGATTGACGTTCTCGACATTCTGGCCGGCGGCGATGTTCCAGGTCTGCTCCGCCAGGGTGGCGAAGCCCATGGCCCGATCGGGGGCGTAGATCGTCGCCAGGCGCGCGGCAATGCCGGTGGCGAAGGCGTCGAGCCACAGATAGGGAATGGCCGGCTGCGTCGCGTTGTTCAGCGTCGCATCGGCGATCTGCGTCACCCGGTAGTAGCGCAGCAGATAGGGTCCGTTGCCGTCCGGCACTTGCCAGAGCGTGATGGTGGGCGAGAGCAGGCGATCGAACCAGAACACCGTCGGCGGCGCTTGAATCGACTTGTTGGGATAGGAGGCATATTCGGTGCGCGAGATCGGGAAGATGACGCGGTCCTCCACCGCATCGGTGCCGTCGCCGGTGCGGATATAGGCGTCCAGGATCATCACGCAGGTCGGATCGACATTGTAGGTCGCGGTGCCCTGCACCAGCGCCACCTCGATCAGGTCGACGTTCCACAGGTTGACCTGCTTGTTGGCCCAGCTCGCCAGCAGGAAATTCGCCGCCATGCGGCCGTTGAACATGTGCTCTTGCGTGATCGCCGTCGGGCGAATGCCGCACATCGACAGGGCATAGAGCAGGACTTCGCCCGAAGACGGCGCGAAGGCATAGGTGGTGGAGACGGCCACTATTTGGCGCTCGGCTGAATGACCTGAAACACCAGGCTGCCCGAGGTGAAGGCGGTGACGTTCGGGCGCAGATGCGTCGCCATGGCGAGAAGAGCCCCGTCGGTCGAGGCGGTCAGGCCGGTGAAGTTGGACAAAGGCGTCCAGGACCAGGTCGTGGGGTCGGTGCCGACGGCGTTGCCGGTCGCCTCGACATTATAGGTCAGCGTGCCCGAAACCAGGCAGAGGAAGCCGGGCAGCACCGGCGACAGGGTCTTGCCGGTGATCAGCACCGGGGTGCCGGCGCCCGGCCCGGTCAAGGTCTGTGTCGACATCGTCTTTCCTTCAAGCGCTCAGCTGACCAATTTCGGCGCGGCCTGTTTGAACGGGAAATCCGACGGCAGCGCTGCAACGCTGCTGGCGCCCCATTTCCAGGCGAGATAACCGACGACGAGCGCCACCAGATAGGTGTTGGCGCTGTTCTTGAGCAGGATCAGCTCTTTGAGGATGTGGTCGCAGAAATCGGCGGCGCCGCTGGCCCCGGCGGGGCGCGCTCCAATCGTCGCCCGCGTCAGCGATACCGATGCCGAGGTCAGCGACATCGACGGCACGGCCGTGCCGTTGACCGTGGTGTTGATCAGCTGCAGCTGGCCCGGTGTGGCGGTGGAATCCCACAGGGCCGAGGCGACGACGTCGGTGCCGGCGACACTGACCGCGGTGTTTTGGCCGGTGTTGGCGAAGACCCGCAGCGTGCCCGAGCCGGTGCCGGTGCGGGCGATGGTGGTCGAGGCGTTGTCGGCCAGGCCCCAGGTATATTTGAAGCCCGAGCTGTCGGCGGCGTTCGAAAAGAAGGCGATGAAGGCAGCGCGCTTGGCGCCGGCCGCCACCAGGGTCGAGGCGCTGGCCAGGCCCATCCAGTCATTCGAGCCGTCAAAGGTCAGACCGGGCAGGTTGTTGCGCGCCGTGGTCGAATAGGCCGGCTGATTGGCCCCCGTCGCCTGCGTGCCCGTATGGCTGTTGCCGCTCTTGTCGGTGATCTGCGAACAGGTGCCGCCGGCGCTGGTGATAGTGGCGGCATCGGCAACGTCGAGCCACAGATCGAGTTGGGCGCTGATCGCCGCCGGCGTCCAGGCGGCGAGGCTCGCCACCATGGTCACCGCCAGCGACAGAGTTGCGGTCAGGCCGCGCTCGTCCGTCGCGGTGATCGCCACCGTATGACTGGCGGCGCTGGCGCTGACCAGGAGGGCATTGCCGACCAGGGAATAGCCGGCGGGCGCCGCGGCAATCGACCAGGTTACCGGCTTGGAAGCGGTCAGGGCGATATAGGTGTCACCATCCTGCGCCGCGTTGACGGCGCTCGGCGTATAGATCGTGATCGGCCCGAACTCGACCTGAAACTGCAGCCCCGTCGCCGGATAGGCGTTGCCGGAGAGCTTGTCCTGATAGTTGGGCTGGCCGGGGTTGTTCTGGTCCCAATAGCCATGGAACAGCACGCGCTGCGCCCGGATATAGGCCGCGAACTTGGCGACGAAATATTCGGCGTAGTCGAGATTGACGCCCCATTCGTCGAGCGCCAGCGGCTTGCCCTGCGTGGCGGCATAGCCGTAAAGCCAGTTCAGGCCATAGGTCGAGGTGAACTTGAAGTTGACCGCGTCATAGATCTTGGCATCGAGCGTGGCCCCGGCATCGGGCACCACGTCGAGCGCATAGATCAAATAGGTATCCATGCCGATATAGTCGACGACGTCGCCGCCAGGCCAGGCCAGGGCCGGGTTGTAGACCGTCGGATTGCCGAAGGTGCAATTCGGCACCCAGCCGATGCGAAAGCGCGTGGAAACGGCGCGGAAGATCAGGGCGACGCGGCGAAAGGCGGCGATGTAGGCGGCCTCAACGCCGTTCGCCGACCAGGGATAATAGGTCCCGGCCGGATAAAGATTGAACTCCCAGCCCAGGCGCGCCGGAATGATCGGCTGCACCGCGTAGGAGGCGATCGCCTGCGCGATGGCGAAGAAGACGGAATCATAGACCCCGCTCGCCACATCCGCCAGCGGCACGCCGGCGACGTTGAGGCCGATGGCCCAGTTGATCCAGCGCCCGAATCCGGCATAGGCGGCGGCCTGCGTCTGCGCATAACCCGCCATATCGGCCATGACCGTCTGGCCGGCATAGGTGAAGGCGAGCAGGGAATTGACCGGTGCTCCGAGCCAGGTTTCGGCCGGCGCCAGTTCGGTCGAGGGTGGATTTGAGCGAAACCCCAGCTGCTTGGCGCTCGACCAGGTCGAGCCGCCCGCCAGGCCCGGCCGCGCCAGGCCGATGGCGGCCATGCGGCTCGTCATCGGCCCCGAGACGAGATGGGCCGTGCCGGGGGTCGTGAGGGCGCTCATTCAGAACTGCGCGTAGGTCACGAAGCCGGTGACGTTGCCGGTCACGGCCGCCACACACAGGGCATTCGAGGCGCCGGCGCGGAACACCGAGACGCCCGGGCCGGCGGCCATCGCCAGCGGCGTCGCCGTCGCGAGCGACATCGCCGCGGTGATATTGGCGGTGCCACTACCGCAATTGCTGCCCGTGCCGGCAACGAACTGCGCGGTGCCCGCCGCCGACATCGTGATGGCGAAGGAGCAGACGCGGATATTGGTCGAGCCCGACAGCGCCACGATCTGCGTGGTGTTGCCGGCGGTGACGCTGACCGAGGCCGTGCTGGTGCAGGTAAAGCTCTTGTCCCAGGTCGCGCCGTTATAGGCGAGTGGGTAGGAGGCGAACAGATAGGTGTTGACGGTGTTGGTCAGGCCGTCGCCGATCGTGGTGTTGGTCACGGCGCTGGTCGAAAAGCTCGAGCCCGGCTGCTGAAACTGCACGATGGCGGCGCCGCGGGCGCTGATCTGGAAATCACCGCGCTGGCCGTCGGTGAAGGTCGGCAGGGTCAGGTTGTAGCGCCCGCCGATCTTGACCGGATTGCCCGAATCCGTGGAGCCGGAGGCAACATTGCCGCCGACCTGCAGATTGCCTTTGGAATCGCAGCTGACCGAACCCTGCTGGCCATCGGTGAAGGTGACGCCGGCCGAGACGAATTCGCAGCCGATCAGCGCCGAATTGGTCGCGGTCGCGGTCGCCGGCGCGACGGGCGCGTTGGTGGTCGAGGTCGAGGTGACCGAGCCCGAGACCGGCAGCGGATTGCCGCTCGAGACCACGCTCGCGCCGTTGAGGATGGTGACGAGCGTCGATTGCTGCGCACTCGCCTCGCTGCAGACGAGCAGCAAAACGGCGGCGCAGGCGAGCCAGATCAGAAGGTTGCGCATCTCAGGGTCCCGCAATGCCGGCCTGCAGCAGCGTCAGGGCGGCGCTGCCCGTGCCCGAATTCACCACCAGCCGGATCGCCGTCACCGGATAGGTGAAGGTGCCTTCGGCGGTGGCGGTCTGGGCCGTGAGGAGGGGATGGTTGAAGGTGGTGGCGACGGGGCCGCTCGGATTGGGCGTAAAGCCGAACGGATCGGGGTCGTAGGTGTATTGCACGGTGTAGTTGACCGTGCCGGTGACGACGACGCTGGCCGAAATGTTGGAGGGCGTCATGCTGCGGCTGACCGAGAGCCAGGCGCTGGCCCCAACGCCGTTGGTGCCGACCGTCAGGGCGCCGGCCGTGGCCGCATCAACCGAAATCCGGGTGACGGTCTTGTAGTCCTTCAGCGTCACCGCGGTGGAAGCGGTGCCGGTGACGTTTTCCTGCTGGGCGTTGCCGTATTCGTTGGTGCCATAGACCACGAAAGTGCGGGCCGCCTCATTGGCGGCGAAGGTGAAGAGCACGCGCCGCGCCGTGTCGAGCGTGGCGACGCCGCCAGTGACGGTCGAGCCGTTGAGCGTCAGATTGCCGGCGCCGGACGGAGTTTGCGACAGGGCGATATTGTTGACCGAGGCAGCCGCCAGGGTCTTGGTGACGGTGATCGGAAGACCCATGAGGTGCCTCGGTTAATGAAATGGGGCGCCGAAGCGCCCCAGGTCAGTCGTTTTCAGAACGATGCAGCCGATTTCAGGGCGTCGGCGGGCTGGCCGGCGTGTTGGCGCTGACGGCCGCGGCGAGCGCGCTCGTGTCGGTCGACAGCTGCGCCGTCAGGGCGGCCAGAGCCGGATCGTCATTGCCGGCGGCGATCAGGGCATCGAGCTGGGCCTTGAGGCCCTGCAACAGGGTGATCGCCGACTGCGAAACCGTGGTTTCCTGCGCAACGGCGGCTTGGAGGTCGGAAAGAGCGGACATGATCGAAAACCTCGTGGCTTTGAGAAGGTGGAGGATTTCGCGGACTTCACGTCGAAGGTCCGCGATTTGACCGGTCACGGTGGCGCCCATGGCGTCAGTCCTTGCCGATATCGGGATATTTGCGGTGCACCGCCGCCCGGACCTTGGCCTTTTCGGCCGGCGAACCATTGCCGCTGACGCGCGCCAGGGCGTTGCGGGCGTGGCTCGGGTCGTTGATAGGATAACGCCCGCCAGGAAGAGCGAACTCCTTGGCGGGCATGTCGTTGCGCTGCGCTGTGGTCAGACGTCCCCCGCGGCTATAGGCAGGGCCTAACCACACTCCGAGGCATCATGTCCCGGCGCATTCGAGGTCTTGGCGGCCGAAGACAGCGGCGAGGAATCGGCGCCGACGCGCCCGCCGGATTTGCGACCAGGGCGGCCGAGATGCATCTTGGCGGCCTTGCCCTCGATCTTGCCGAGATCCTTGCCACTGTCGATCTTGCCGCCGAACTTGCGGCCGACGCGGCCACCGGCCGCCTTCTCGTTCGCTTCCTTGCGGACGTTGGATTCACCGCCCGCATAGGCGTCCTTGGCCGGCTCGTCCTTGTCGACGACGCCGCCATAGGCACGGTGCTTCTTGTGACCCTTCATGGCTCACTCTCCTCAGAAGTCGGCGTATTGCGTGACGCCGACCTGCAGGGCCGTCGTCTTGAAGTTGGCGGGGTTCGGCGACTGGAAGAGCGCCAGGCGCTTGGTCGCATCCGAGGCGGTGGGCAAGGTGATCGTGCCGCGGACATCGCCGGTCGTCGCCGTCGCCGGCGAGGTGGTCACGCCGGCGACGAAGGTCGGCAGGGTGACGAGCGAATTCCAGTAGCAGAACACTTCGCCGACCGAGCCGGCATAGAGCGGCAGGCCGATGACGTCGGTGGTGCCGACGGTGACGGCCGAGCCGGACAGGGTGCCGGCCGGCGTGATCGAGGCGATGTACTTGAACGCCTTCTTGCCGGTGGCGGTGCCGTTGGCGCCGGTGATGGTTTCGGTGACAGGATACTTGTAGATGTCATAGCCGCGCACCACGAAGGTGGCGTTGCTGTCGTCACCGGCCGAAACGATGCGCACGGCGCGCGAGAGCATCGTCGTCGGGTCCCAGGCATTGACCGGGCCGCCGTTGCCCGAGCCGCCGGAGCCGAAGGTCACCGGCGTCACCGCCACCTCGATCGCCAAGAGGCCGGTGACGGTGGCGCCGGTATCGGTGCGCACCAGCGAGGCACCGGCAACAATGCCGGCACCGGAGACCGAAACCAGCGTCAAGGCGGTCCCGGCGACGGGCGTCTGCGAGGCGGCAATCGCCGTCGCGGTCAGCGTCGGCGGCACATCGGAGATGACCGGGATCATGCCCATCATCGACCAGCCATAGTTCGGCTGGTCGCCGCGCTGGCCGGGGATGTAGCGCAGCGCATCGCGCGGGTCCATCACCAGCGTGCCTTCGTCGAACATCGACGGACCACGCTGGGGATTGTACTCGAGCGGGCCCGCCGTCGATCCGAAGACGACGACGGGACCGGAAAATGCGGTCGTGGTCATGGGGCTACCCCTCAGCTGGTCGGGAACGAGCCCCAGATGGCGCGCGGGTTGTAGTAGCCGAACGAATACCGCTCGTAGCCCTTCACCAGGAGGTTATCCGTAGTAAAGTCGACCTCCATATCCATCTCATAGGGCACTCGTTCCATGTAAACGAGGCCCTTGATATTGGTCAGGAGGAACCAGGCATACTGCGAGGTGAAATATTCGTTCACCATGTAACCTTCCGGCAGGCCGCCGGCGGTCGACAGGATCGCGTTCACATCGTTGTCGGCCGTGCCCGGGCGCAGTTCGGTCTTGGTCAACCGGATGGCGACGGGCTCGAGCTGCGGCGGGATCAGGAGCTTGCGGCCCTGCGCAAAGACGCGCAGCCCCGCCTGATCGTAGAAGCCGGTGCGGATCGAGATCATCGCCGAGAGCAGCGAGGACTCGTTCAGGTCGACCTGCACGCTCGGGGTGTTGGCATAGGTGCCGCCGTCGATCGGGTGATCGGTGGCGCACAAAGCCTTGCCGTCGCCGCCCACCGCCGAATTGTAGGTGGTGGCGGTGTTGAACTGATTGGCCGCATAGATTTCCTTCGTCTGCGCGAAGGATTCGTTGAGGCCGAGGTTCGAGGGCTGAAACTGCGTCTTGTACAGGTTGTCATCGATGGCCTTGCGGGTCATCGCGTAACCGAGCGCAATTTCATTGTGGCTCTGGTTGTAGACGTAGCGCTCGCCGGCCTGATTGTCGAAAGAGGTCTGGCCCCCTTCGGTCTTCAGGCGGGCCAGCGACAGGAAGCGCATCTCAGCGGTGCGCTCCAAGGCCATCTTCGAGTTGGCCTTTTCGTACATCTTGTCCCAGCGCATCGGAATCTGGGCGTACTTGCCGATGACGCCGCGCAGGCCGGGAACCAGAAGGTCGCGGATTTGGGAGAGATTAACAGGCATCGGATCTCTCCCTTACGTGCCGGTGGTGGAGCGGCTATCGGCGAAGTTGAAGCCGACGACGATCTGGTTGTAGGCGGAGGTCGCATCGGTGCCGTTCGCGCCGGGCGGCGCGGTGATCAGCGAGATGATGCGGAAGGGGCGCGTGGTGGTGGACGGCGACAGCGTCGTCACGTCGACATAGGCGCCGGAACGGCCATTGGCCGCCGTCGGGGTGCCGACCGCGAAATTGACGTTGTTGCCGATGTCGGCGAGCACGATGCCCGTCGAGGTCGAGCCGCCGGCCTGCGCCGTGAACAGGGCCGCGGGATCGTTGATGCAGTAGCAGGTGACGTAATTGCCCGAGGCGACGTCGCTGCCCGGCCAATAATTGTTCCAGATCAGCTTGCCCTGCGACACCGACAGGTATTCGCAGCCGACAAAGATGCCGAAGATCTGCGTGGTGCCGGGGGAAGCGATGGCGATGGTGCCGTCGGCCTGCGAAGCGACGACGTCACCCGTGTAGATGGCCGCGGCGTTGTATTGCGCGAGGCGGGTGACCTGCCCGTAATTGGGCGCCGCACCAGACATGTTGCTGGTCGGCACGAACCCAAACGGGGCATTGGTGTTGGCCATGACTGGTCATCCAATGGGATGATCCAGCCAGCGTCCCGCCGTGCCGTGATCGGGTGATGCTCCCTCGACCCGAGGAAGCGCAGATGCCGTTACGATTGACTCGGATCTGGCGCTTTCGCAAGACCCGTTAGCCCGGAATCTCGAAACTTTCCGCCAGGCCGTCGGTGTGCTCGTGGCGAACGCTCGCCTTGGTGCGATCGAAGGAGCCGGCCGGGGTGCCGTTGAGGCGCGCTTCGTTGATGCGCACCGTCATGCGGGCATTGGCCATGTCCTCTTCCTGAGCCTCGCGCGTCAGCTCGATCGGCCGCTCCATGAGCAGCATGCCGTCCCGCAAAATCGGGCCGGTCCAACCGGACGGCATGAATTCGGGGTGACGATCGACCGGCACGGCTTCCCAGCCCTGCTCGGCCATTTCGACCGCATAGGCCGGGTCCTGCTGTCCCGCGAGGGTGTGGCGCTTCCATTCATAGGACCAGCCGGGCGGAATCTTCCAGGCATCGACATGGAAACGGTTGAGGGTCGAGCCACCCTTGCGCTTGCGCACCCGGCCATGCGTCGATTCACTGCGCAGCGCCGAACGGGCGGCGGCCGGCGGGGCCGGCGGCGTCAAACCTTCGGCCAGGGCGGCCTCTTCCTCGGTATAGCGGTATTTGGGGGTGCGTTCGGCCATTTCGGCCTCCTTCAGCGGATATAGCGCGCCAAACGCGCCTTGGTTTCGGGGCTGCGCAGCGATTCGGCGTATTCGGACGGCGTCATGCCGGCGATTTCGGCCGCTTCGAGCTGTTCGCGGTTCAAAGTGACGCGGGTGCCGTTGTTGCGGTCGCCCGGCGCGCTGCGGCTGACCGGGGCGGAGGGGGCGGCGCTGCGCTTGGGGGCGAGATCGACGACGATATTGCCGTTGTCGGGCTCAGCGGTGCCGGTTTCAGCGTCTTCATTGCGAAATTCGGTCAATTTGCGCTCGATATAGCTGAAATAGCCGTCGGAATCGGCCTGATGGCCCTTGGCGAGGGCGAGATTGTGCGCTGCGATCAATTCTTGCTTCGGCGCACCATTGCTGGCGAGCAAATCGCGGTGCTGTGCCATCCAAACGGCGCTGCGCGGCGTCAAACTGGCGATATAGCGGTCGGCCGGGTCCGAATTGTTGCTCTCGGCGCGCTGCGGCTGCTCGGCGCGGCCCTTGGCGGCGCTGATTTCGGCCGAAACCGCATCTTTCGAGGCCTCAAGCTGCATGAGACGGGCCTCGGCACGCGAGATTTCGCGCTGCGCCTTGGCCAAAGCCTTGTAATCACCGGTGGTGGCGGCGGCTTCGAAGGCGGCCGTGGCCATTTCCGCCTCGCGCTGCACGCTGTCGATGGCCGCGACCACCATATTCAGGCGATCGGACGAGGCTTCGGCCCGCACCGAGGCCATGTCGCGGCGCAGGCGATTGGCTTCCTCGCTGGCGGAGGCGGCGCGGCGCTCGGATTCCTCGCGCGCCAGGCGATCGGCCTCGCGCGCCTTCTTGGCTTCCTCGACCCGGGCCTTGAGGGCGGCAACGCCCTCGTCTTCGGAAGACTTTGCCGGCTCAGCTTTGCCGGCGACATCCGACTCCGGGATGTCGAGGATGAGATCGTCGTCGTTTTTGTCGATGGCCATCGCCGTGCTCAGTAGATCAGGAGGGGATCGGGGGTGACGGCCTTGATGTGCACGTCCTCGACGAGGCGGCAGACCACCCCGTTGACGTTGAGTTGCAGGCCATCGGAGACGCGAAACACAGCCCAATCGCCCGGCTCGACGTCGAGGCCGCCGAAATCGGTGCGATTGTCGGAAACGAAGGCGAGCGGGCCCTTTTTCAGGACCAGGCCAACCTTGCCCTGCCAGACATCCTCTTTCAGAGTCTGGTTCGGCAGGTAGATGCCGGCAGCGGTCTTTTCCGGGCGGATGAAAATGGCGACCAGCACCTGATTGTGCATCACCGTGAAGCGGCTCAGGTCGCCGATCTGCTTGCGAATATCCTCTTCGCTGGACTGCTGCAGCAGCCCGGGGGCGCGCGGAAGGGCGCTCACCGTCATGACATTTGCCTTTGTGTGGGGGTTGGGCCGTGCATCAGTTCGTCGTGCACGCGATGGACGATTTCTCGCAGGGCTTGCAGGGCGAACAGGCCGCCGACCATCTCGCGATACTTCGCGTAGTCCTGCGCATGGCCGGCGGCGATGTTGTTGGTGCGGGTCTCAATCTCTTCGCGCAGCAGCGCGTCGAGGCGACGCGCAAAATCGATATCGAGCGAATTCACTTACGGATGTCGAACAGGTTGATCGGCACCGTATCGCTCGGCCGGATCTCATGGAAAGCATGCGGGGACAGGATCGAAAGGGCGACCTCAGCCGCCTTTTCGTAATAGGTCTCGTGCTTGCTCTGATCGATGATCAGGCCATTGGCATCCTTCCAGACGGCCTTGCGCAAGGCCCTCTTGATGTCCTCAATGTCCGATCGCGCGATGACGTACATGGTTCAAGGCCCCGGCGGGGTCTTGCCGGCATTGGCGCCGTACTTCTTGACCTTCTCGAGCCGGCCGAGGCCGCCGCCGGCGCCGTCATCCATGGCCAGCGACTTGTCGACCCGGCCGCCATCCTTGCGCATCGGCGGCGGCGGTCCACCGCCCGCGCCAGGCGGGGCGTTGATGATGGTCGGGGCCCCTCCCCCCATGCCGCCGGGCGGGGGACCCGGAGGCGGTCCCGGCGGAGGCCCAGGGGGTGGGCCCATCGGCGGGGTGATCGGCGGCATGGGCGCGCCGCCGGCGCCGCCGGAGGGCGCCTGCGCGATCACGACATTGACTGTGGTCGCGCCCTTCTTCTGCTTGACCGGGCCGCCATCGGCGTAGCCAACACGCCCACCATCGGCGCGCTTGACCGCACCTCCCTTCTTCATCTCGAGATCGGGCGACGGCGCGCCGGAATCCATCGCCGGTGCAGCGCTCTGCATGGCGAAGCCCGGCGCGCCGACTGCCTTCCCGGGCCCCTTGCGATCGAGGCGGTGCTTGGCGCCGCCGCCGGGAATGCCGATGCGCCCGCCATGCTTGCGCCCGGCCGCCGGCAGCTGCCAAGACTGCTCGTCATTGCTCAGCGGCGCATCGGAGGGGCCGGCCGTCTTCTTGATCGGAAAGGCCGTGGTCAGGCCCATGGCGGCGCGCTTGGAAGCGTGCGAGGCCTTGGCCTCTTTCTTCATGCTCATCTCGGCGCCCTTTCAGAACAGCTCGGGGGACGGCGTTGGGGTGGAAGGCGTAGGCTCGGCGCTGGCACCGGCGGGGCCGGGCATGATGCCGGCCTGGTCGGCGGCGTGAACCTGGTCGCCGATGACGCCGGGCGGGGTCGAGTGCACCACCATCTCGCGGGCGAGATCCATGGCGGCGATCTTCTCCTTGGACTGGCGATCCAGGGCCTTGTCCTGGCTCTGCTGCACCGCCGTCTTGGCCTTGAGCTGGGTATCGGCGATGTCGGCGGCGTTGTCCGCCTGCGCCTGCTGTGCCTTGAGCTGCAGCTCCATGGTCTTGGCGATCAGTTTTGGGTCGGGCGGCGGCCCATTGGCGTTGGGCGGGGCGAACAGCGACTGCGCATCGGCGACGCCGATCTGATTGAGGGCCCAGACATCGACGGCGCGCGGATCGTAAAGCGTCGGATTGGCGCCCTGCAGCTGCTTGACCGCCATCACCTTCATCAGGCGGTGCATGTGCGAGGGCGTGTTGGGGTCGGCGCGCGGCACGATGTCGACGGCCTCGAGCGCGTCCAGGAACTGCTGCTCGTTCCAATCGGTGCGCGAGCCTTTTCCACGCAGGGCCCGGACGAAAGCGCCAGGGTCCTCGCGAAAACATTCCTTCAGGAGCTGGAATTCTTCCGACTGCGCCGCATGCAGGCGCTTGTGCACCGCATCCATGATCTTTTGCGCCTGCTCGATCAAGGCGAGCGTCGTGCCCACCGGCGCCTCGGTATTGCCCTCGCCGACCTGAATTTCCGCCGTGCCGCCGACGCGCTGGCCGGTTTGGGCGATCTGGTCGGTGAACTGCGCGAAAGCCGGCGAAATGTCCTTGTAGGGCAGCGGCATCACCGCCTGATTGATCGGCTGGCCCATGGTCTCGATCGGCACGCCGCCGCCGGGGGGCACCCGAAATTCGTTGGTGAGCTGGCGCCCGGCCATCTTGGCGTAGAGGAAGCCCGGAAAATTGGCGAACATGCCGGCGTCGAGCATTTCGCGCCAGGCCGCGGTGATGGCGTTGGTGGTGTTGCCGAGAATGTGGACGAAGCCGATATCGTAGAAGCCCAGGCCCGGCACGAAGGGGTATTTGACGAAGCGCTGGCGCGGCAGCTTCATTTCGTCGTCTTCGCGCCAGTTGCGCCGGATCTCCAGGATTTGCTGGCTATCCTTCTCGATCGTCACCTTATAGGGCAGCGGCAGGCCGGTCGCCTTGCCGTTTTCCTTGTCCTCGAAGCCGGGCAGGTCCAGCTCGCAATAACACTCGTAGATCGTATAATCCTGATCTTCCGGGCGCTGCGGCACCGCCATGGTGCCCTGCATTTCGGCGATCTCGCGCTTGACGGGATCGGCCATCTGATAGCCCATATGCGACAGCGGCACGTCGCGATAGGCGCCGACGATCTGCATGCGCTTGAGGATCGAGCGCCGCATCGAAATGATCTGGGTAATGCGGGCGCAGCTCGCCATGTCGGTCGAGGCGTCCGAGACCACCAGGTCTTTGGCATCGACGCTTTCGATGCGCGGGCGCCGGCGGATCGGGTCGTGAAAGACCTTCTTGAACTCGCAGCCGCCATAGCCGACCCGAAACAGCGTGCGATCGGTATCGGGCACATATTCGGTGGCGATGCAGGTCAGCCAATAGTTGAAGTCGCGCTCGAGCGCTTCGGCCAGGTTGTCCTTGTTCGGGCCGTCACCCTGTAGCATCGACGTGCCCTTGACCGGGCCGCCGGAGGGCAGAAGCTCGCCGCGGGCATTGGCCTGAAAGCGCAGCGTCGCCTCGAGCATGAGGGGATGCTGGATCGTCGACATGCCTTCGGTGCCGGCGGCCGAGGCGGTGACGTCGGATTGCGGCGTGTTGAGCGACAGGCCCAGCAGGCGAATGCCGAGCGCCCGCATCTCCAACCACTGTGCCCGGCTCTGTTCGTCGTTTTGAATGCCGGTCATCAGCTCGGAGGCGACCATGCCCAGGCCCATCTCGTCGATGTACTCGGCGAGATTGGCATCGTGGTCTTTGGCGCCGGCGGCATCGCGAGCCGCATTCGGATTGAAATCGATGATGACGCCGCCGTCGGCCGTCGGGATTTCGAGCGCCCCGGTCTTGGGATCGATGCGCATGCCGCTATCGCCGTCGGCGATCACCTGCACATCCAGGCTTTCAGGCAAAGCAGGGCGATCGTCCGGCGGGGGCGCCAGGCGGATGTTTGGAATGACGGCCATGATTTAGCGGCGCTTGTCCTGCTCCTCGTCAGCGATGAGGTAATCGCGGCGGGGATCGGTGAAGCCGAAAGCGCGCGTGTCGTGCCAGGGACCCTCGAGCCGCGGATTCAAAAATCCCTGCGGCTGGCCCTGCACTCTGGAAACAATACCGAGACGACGCGGCGGGCGCGGACGCCCGGAAGGATGAGGCGGATGCCGCATCAAGACTTGTTGATCAGATCCTGCAGATAACGCTTTTGGAATTCGAGCGCCGCCGACTGCGTGCCCGTCAACGGCTGTTCTTGCTTCTTGGCCTGCGCGCGATCCTGCAAGGCGCGATTGGCGGCCTCGTTCAGCGCCATGCCGAGATCGTAGCGGCGGGAGAGGCGATCCCCGAGGATTTCGGCCTCACCTTTGCGCCAGCGCGCCGCGGTGCGGACATCCTCACCGAGACGGTCGAAAATCGTGTCGGCCGCCTTGTCGAGATCGGCGCGGCTGACATTGTCGTCGGCGAAGGTCAGGGACCAGGCAACGAGGCCGCGCTTGTGCAGCGCGGCGCTCAGCCGATAAGCCCAACCGACCAGGCGGTGGGAAAGGCGCATGTTACGTCCTCAAGGCTTCCATGGCGCCGTCGAACGTGGCGCGGATCATGCGCAGATTGGACTGGCGGATGAGCCGTTTGCCGGCTTCCCAGCCATAAAGGGTCGAGCGGCTCAGGCCGGTCAGGTCGGCGAGACGCTCGACGGTCCAGTTCAAGGCCAGGCGATAACGTTTTGATTGGTCAGGGCTAATGATCATCGGGGGCTCCTTGGGAACGCGGGGTGACCTCGCGTATTGCAGAGCCAGTGAATCACACCTTGGCCGAAAAATCCACGAAATGTGGAACAAGCTTAAGAAGCCGTTAACGCTGCCTTTCGCTCGGCGGCCTTCTGCTTGATCTTGACGATGTTCTTGGGCAGCGGCGGCTCTTCGACCGGCTCGCCGTTCTTGGCCCAGACGACCCGGTCTTTTTCGCTCTCACTGTCGTCGAGAAAGCGGAACCCGGCCGCTTCGAGCGTGGCGCGCACCATTTCCCGGTGAATGGGGCGGCTGACGCGATATTCGGCTTCCCAGTTTTCGATGATGCCGTGCGAAACGCCGGCGACGTCGGCCAGGCGCGTGGCGTTCCACTTCAGCGTGCGGCGAGCTTTTTGAATCTGGCGTCCGGTCGGAGGGTCCCGACGGTCTTCGAGGTCCATGGCGGCGATCCATATGGTGGTTGCGCCGGCGATGGTGCCGAAAAGATCTAGCTGTGTCCAGCGGGGTTTTGACGCGCAAGCCCGATAGGATCGGCTCGTCATCATGCGCCGCAGCCGGGATAAAGCGGCGCGGGCGGCTTGCCTCTATAGGTCAGGCTACGGTCGATTTCCTCCTCGATTTCGGCAGAGCGCACGGCAAAGCCGACATCGCGCAAATGCCGCAGCGCCATCGTGGCGCTATCGGTCAAGTCGTCATGCGTTGCTTTGGGGAAACTGGCCATCTGCCGCATCACCGGCTCGACCCAGCTGCGCGGCTGGTCGCCGTGATAGGGCGCCCAAATCATGCCTTCCGAAAACAGATGCTGCACCGAATAGGCCCGCGCCACCTTGTCGAGGTTGCCCGGGTTGATGAGCTGAACGCCCCAGCTTTCGTTGAGGTAGAGCCGGCGGATTTCCTGCGCCACCGAGATGCCGGAGGCCTTCGCCTCGATCAGCAGCCGGTCGACCTTGAAATCCTTGCAGGTCTGCGCCGCCTTCTTGACCAGGCTGTGCAGGTCCAAACGCTCCTGCCACGCCCAAACTAGCATGATCTTAGTCGCGTCGATCGCATCACGCCAGCGGGATTCTTCGCCGGTGTTGTAGCGGTTGCCCTCCCGATCGGCCCGGGCGGGCGAGATCGGGAGGGCCCTTCCAGACCAGACGCCCCACAACGTCATGGCCGAAAAGTCGTTCTCCTGTTTTTCGGTATAGGCCGTGTCGAGCGAGGCGACGACGTAATCGAACTTGGGATACTTGCGATAAAGCGGGTCGGCGAGGTCGGTCGGATTGCCGAAAGGCTGCCACCACTCATATTTGAAGATGCCGCCGCCCTTGGGCTCGGGGCGCTGCTGCAGCTGGCCGGCGGCGTTGTAGGGACCCAGATCGCGCTCGAGCCGGGAGACGACGCGATCGGTGAAACGGGCCGGGCAAAGCAGCTCGCCCTCGACCAGGCGCGGATCTTGCCAGGTCTTGGCCGGCTGGCCCTCCTCGTCCCACATCAAAACGGTGACGCAATGCCGGTCGCTTTCGTAGCGCATCGGCAGATTGAGGTGCGTCCATTCGTTGCCATCGTCCTTGTCGAGGACGTGGCCGGGCAGGTCGTCTTCGTGCAGGCGCTGTGCGACGATGATGCGGGCGTCGACCTCCGGGTTGTTGAGGCGGGTCGACATGGTGGTGTCCCACCATTCGTTCGCAGCGAGCCGGTGCGCCTCGGAATTGCCTTCCTTGGCCGAAACCGCGTCGTCGATGATCAGGACGTTGCCGCCCTCGCCGGTAGCGCCGCCATCAACCGAAGTGGCGATGCGGTAGCCGTTTTCGGTGTTGTTGAAGCGGGTGACGCGGTTCTGGTCGCCGGCGAGCTGAAACCGATCCCCCCAGCGTTCCTGATACCAGCGCGACTGCATCAGGCTGCGGCACTTGATCGACAGGGTGTTGGAGAGCGGCTGCGCGTAGGAGGCGCAGAGGAATTGCACCTGCGGGCCGGCGAGCGGGCCGCGCTCGCGTTGCGCCCAGACGAAGGCCGGAAAGGCCACCGAGATCATCGAGGATTTCGAGGACCGCGGCGGCACATTGATCAGAAGGTTGCGGATATGACCGAGCATCACCCCCTGCAGGTGCTCGGCAATGGCGTCCAGGTGCCAACCCCAGACCAGGGGCGCGGGATCGATAAAACGCCAGCCTCCGCGCACGAAGGTCGACAGTGACTCCTCGCAATCGATCCGGTCCAGCTCGAGCAGAGCGGCCTGTTCGTTGGCGAGGGCCCGACGCAGGGTCAGGTCGAGAGCGTTTCCGTCCACTTATCCAGAACGTAGGGGTAAGGCTCGCCAAGGCGAGGATCGTAGGGCGTGAATTCCCGGTAGATCTCGACGTTGCCATCTTTCATGTAAAGGCGCCGAACGCGCCACCAACCCCGCTTGAGGGCATCCGGCACGCTGACCTCTGAAAATGCATAGTAACCCAAAACAATCTCGGGCTGCGGCGGCGGGATCACCGCCGGCTTGAGCGAGCGAACCGGCATGATCCACTCGTATTTCACGATGGCCGGTGCAGCCAGCGCAACCGCCAGGCCGGCGACGAAGTTGCGGCGGGTGATCAGTCCCGACATGGCAGCTCCTGGCGTTTCGGGCCGTCATAGGAGCGGCGATTGCCGCATCCCATAGAGCAAGAGCAAGGCTTCAGGTTGTTGGCGAGCTTGCCATTGACGTCATGCGGATAGATGCGGCGGCAACGGGCTTTCATGCGCTCTAGGTCGCGACGGCGACGGGCGCGTTTGGGTTCTCGCATGGCGGGTCATGTCCCCATTTGGAAAACATGAACCCTTGTTCTGTTGGGCGGTCACACGGCTCCAAAGGACCCATGCGGTAGAGGCCGGTTGCCGCGTCGTATACGGCATGTTGCCAACCGAGAAACTTCCAACCCTCCAAGATCGGAGCCGGGTTGGTCAGAAGATGCATTTTATTGATGATTGCGTTGCCGATCACCGGCGATTTCACCGGCATGATCCATTCATACTTGACGATCGCCGGCGCGGCCAGGAGACCGACCAGGCCGGTGACGAAGCCGCGGCGCGAAATCATGTCGAGGACCCTACGTCGACCGAAGCGGCGGAATCATCACTGCTCGAAGAGCCCGGCTGCGCGCTGTCGGGCGGCGAACCGGCGCTCGGCGTCGGATCGAAATCCGCCGGCTGCGCATAATTGGGATCGGGCACCCAGACCGGTGCCGGGGTGACAGCTTCGGCCAGCTCGGCGTCGCTGAACTCCATCGAGTCCATCGTCGCCGCACCGCTGGCATAGAGCCCGCGCTTGGCCGACAGGGTGTTGATGGTGGAGACGTAATTGCCGGCGGACATCGGCACCGACATCTTGCGCGTCGCGCCGAGACCGGCCGCCTGCACACGGTTGTCAAACGAGGCGCCGAGGAAGATCACCGCCCAATCCTTGGCGCGGCATTTGTCGAGCAGGTCCGCCGCGCCCTTGCGGTCGTACTCCTTGCTCGAATTCTCCTCGCCGTCGGTCATGATGATGATCGCGACCTTGCTGTAATTGCCCTGCTCGGCGAGGTGGACGATCTTGGCGACGCTGTCATAGAGCGGCGTCATGCCACGCGGAAAAGCCTCGCGCGTTTCGACCGGGTGCCAGGTCGAGGGGATGATGCGATCGCGCAGGATATCGAAGCTCGGCTGGCCGACGACGGTATCGAAAACCGCCAGCGTGACGCCGGTATCGACCTTGTCGGCGGCGAGCTTGGCGACGTAGGTGTTGACCGCGGCGAGGGCTTCGCTCCAGTGTGAATCCATGGATTGCGAACGGTCGAGCAGAATGAAATCGTGCTGCATGGGGTGGGGTCCCGGTTGCGAGGCCGTCATCTAATTCCAGAAATTCTGGAATGTCCGATCACAAGGGCGTGAGGAGGAAACGACGCTGCCGCGACAAGGGAATGCATGACGTCCTCTTGCGCTCTAACCCCTGAGCTACACCGGGCTTGCGCCCAGCGATCGGAATCGAACCGACGACCTCAAGCTTACAATGTAGTCACACAGGCATTCGCGGCAGCGTCGAACGGGTCGACGTCGAGACGACAAAATAGGACGTGATGTCTTTCGTTTGCCTTACCATTCGGCCATCGCTCCCGAGGGAGCAACTTGGATTCGAACCAAGATCCAGCAATGTAATCACGACCCGCATTCGTCTCGACGTCGATCGAGAAAGCCGGGGCGACGAGTTGGTTGGCGAGTCCGTTCATTTCGACAGAATGTAGACCCGCCGAGCATTCGCCCCGGCTAAACTTACGGGAGGCTCGATAACGGGGCATCCCCCTTCTCGGCCTCCCTGCCCGCCCGATAGCGCATGTCTGCGCTCGCTACAGGAAGAGGATGAGCGCACCCGAAAGCCCTGATCACCCAGGGCTCGACCCCTCCCGTGGGAGGATTAAGGGGCCTTCGCAACCGATGCGCTCTGTTTATGAGTCCTATCGTCGCGCTTTTGCGCGGTCAAGGACGTCGCGGTCTTTTTGTGCGAGCCGTACAGAACCAGACCTCGCCCTTGAGCGTGACGTGCATCTCCAGCCCGTTCGCCTTCAGCCAGGCGCAGATGTCCGCCCACGCTGCGTCCGCTCCAAGATGGCCATGCCCGTGCGCATGCCCCGGGTGATGAGGTCGATCACCGTCTCGTTCGCCTCCGTCATCGCCTTGATCGTGCCGGCGTGTTCCGGCCCGTGCATCAGACCGATGGCGGTTATTTTTGCCGCGAAGATGCATGTGTGCAGCGCCGCCATGTAAGCCAAGGCCGTTGCCTGTTTCGGGTCGTCGAGCAAGCTCATCTTGTCGAAAAGTTGCTGGTCGAATTTTTCGCCGATGGCCTTGGCCAGGTCTTTGACAATCGGATCGACGGCATCGGCCATGGGCTCACTCCCGATAAAAACGTAGATTTGATTTCCAATTTTTCAGGATGCAAATCAAATGTTCGGATTTGCAGGAGAACGTGCATGTCTTGGCCGGACGCGCTGGTCAAAATCGTCGAGTGGACCGCCCTCACTTTCATCGTTTGGGCCTTTGTATGGGTATTGAAATGACCGATCTTCCCCACCCCGACAACCCGGGCCAGACCCATTTCGACGGCTGCTGGCGGCACGCCGGTCATCACAATTGCGCTGTCGAACGGGCCGACCAATTGCAGGCGACGTTCGACCTGAGCTGGAAAGCCGACATGCGCGCCATCAAGCGCTGGCAGGCGGACAATCCCGGCAACGACCTGGTGTGGCCCGATCGCGCCGACCTGGTGGTCTATCTGCTCGAAAAGATGGATGCGCTGCAAAAGGCGGTCGAACGCTTCGAGGTGGACTTGAAGAAAACCGAAGCCGAGAACGCCTTGTGGCGCGCCAATGCGCGCGACAAGGCCGAAGAAGCCGACGACGCCTTTCTGGACTATATCCTCATCAGCGAGAAGCACATCCAGGAGCTGAAATTGAAGATCCTCGCCAAGCACCGCGACATGCTGGACTGGCAGCTCACGGCCGAGACGCTGGCGGTTGAAAAGCTGCGGCTGCAGCTCCTGCAGGTGACCGAGGGCGCCGTATGAAGCCCGAAGCGGTCGAGCACTTCGCCGCCCTCCTCGCTGTCGCCTGCAATGGCGGCACCTGGGAGACGCACTATACCGAGAGCAGAAAAACCTATGGCGCGCTCGCGCCCTTCCGATCCTGAGGCGGGAAGATTGGCCTACCGCCGCGGCCTCGAGGGAAGCGGCATCCAATGCGTCGGCGGCCACCAGCGCATGTTGAAAAGCCCAAAGCCGACCCACCCGGCATTGTCTTCCGGTCGCCGATACCGATCGACGCTCATGATGCCGTCGTAGTCATCGCCCTCGACGAAGCGTCCAAGCAAAATCTTGGTGCCATCTTTCGGCGCTGTCTCGATCGGGCACCAGTCGTCACCGGTCATTCGTCACGGCCCTTCCGTTTCCGGCATCAGGCTGAAATCCCCGCCGATCGCCTGCTCGAGCACGAACATGGCCGCGCAGACCGGGCAACTGCTGCCCTCTTCGGCCTCATGATCGAAATCCCCGTCGAGCGACAGCTGCGCCAAAAACTGGTTCGCCGCTTGCCGCAGCCTGGTGCCGGAACGAACCCGTTCGCGCAGATCGCTGAACTCTTGCGTGTCTTGCATGATCTTTCCTCAAAATCGTGGAGCCGGGCCGCAATCCGCTGATTGGAGGGCAGGATCGCGGGGCCTTCATAATCGTCAGATAGCGCGCTCGATCCTAGCCAAATGAAGGATCAAACCTCGCGCCGCCCAGCTCCCACCCGGCGCGCCCGACAACCATGGGACCCAAACCATACTGAACCCGGAAAGCCGACGGGGATCAAATCAGCGTGATCACTCGCCGGACGCGAACAGCCGCAGCCGCGAATAAATCGCCCACCCGATGTTGTCGTGATCGACTTCCGGCTGCACCCGCCACTCGACGCTGTTAAAATCTCCATGGCCGGCGAAGAGCCGAACATACTCCGCCTCCCACGCCGCCTGCGCCTCGGCCGAGGTCGGCCAACGCTTGACCACCGTCGAGCCCTCGACATAGCCCGACACCACCTCGACCCAGTCATCCCGGCGCGGGTCGCCCGAATGCGCGTAGTGCACAAAGCGCTTGCGATTGACGATCAGGTTGATTTCGGCAGCGACGCGCGCGCCTTCCATCGCCTCAGACGGCATGCTTCACCCTCTCCCTTTTCGAGGGGCGATCGCAGATCTCGGCCGCCACCAGCCAATCCTCGCCCTGCATGTCTTCGAGCAACGGTTCCCAGCCCGACCAGACAACCCGCCCCATAAGCCGCTCCTCCAAACATGGGGCCCATTCCCAGATCGCGTTGCCGCCAGGGTCGCGCAACGGCTGGCCGAACTCATCCGTCCGAACGCGCCGGCGCAGCGAACGCCGCAAGGTCTGCAGCGGCGGCCAGCCCTGACGACGAACTAGGCGCCCGGTCTCCATCGCCCTGAGGGCCTCGAGATAGGTCATGGCCACCTCTTCATAAGGTCATACGCCCAATCCTGAGTGTAATCACAAATAGGGCAGATCCAGCCGCGGGTCGTCGGAACGAGGATGCCCTTGTCGCCGGCGATCTTAGGGTGACCGTCACGGTTGCCGCAGGTGAAGGGATGCATGCGCGGCGGGTTCACGGGATCGTGATCGAAGGGCGATCCCCAGGGGCCGAACTGGTAGCGCCAAAGCGAAGCGACTTCCTCAGGGGTGAAGACGGACATAGAGCGATCCTATTTCACAGATTGCGGGATGTTCTTAGGTATCAACAAAACAGCCGCAACCGCCGATCTCGTCTTCGTCGATTGCTTGCTTCGCCTCGATCCTAAGCCGGAAGTCGCGCAACGTCATCGGCCGGGTTTTGCCGCCGCGCCGGTCGCGCAGGATTGCCACCTCCGCGCCGAGTTTTTCGACAAGGGCCAGCTCCTCTTCCTCGTGCAACCGATAACGCTCCGGCATCGTCTTGAGGAGCAGCGCAAAGTGCCCCTGCCCTGCCTTGATGCAAAAGCCGCCGCAGTTGTTGTGAACGAAGCCCATCGCGTAGAGCCGCGGCGGCTTGATACCGACGGTCTCGAGCATCGCGTAAAGTCTGGAGCGCCAAAGATAGGGCGGTTGACACAACGGCGCTTCGGCGCGCCAGCCATTCCGCTGATAGCGCAGCCTGGCACCCCCTCCCTTCCCGTCATCGAACCGATGCTGTTCGGTCCAATCGATTCCAAGGTGCACGGTCGTTGAGGACGGATCGCAATTCTCCACCAGCCAGCGATCGGCCAGCTCGCGCTTGAGGATGCGGGAGCAGGGATCGATCCGGGTGTTGCCGAGAAACCGGACCTCGTTGAAGACGCGCCAGGGGTCGCGGCCATCTTTGATGCGCGTCACCGGTACGCCGAAATGCAGCTCGGTGTCGTCGAGGAAGCGGTAAAGATCCTCATCCTCGATCAAGGTATCGGTGAAGAGAAGCGTTATGCCCTCCTTGCCGTGCGCCTCGATCACGCGATGCGCGGCGCCGAAAGAACCAAGGCCACCCGAGTACATTACGACATGCTGCATTGAATTTCACAGATGATAGATGTTAATTCTATTGGATGGGACCCGCGTTGTGCGGGTGGGGCCCCCTGGTTCCTGTTCCCCGCCGCGGCAGGGGGGGTGGGGGGGGTCGAGGCTGGCGCGGCGAGGTCTTTTCGCCCGTGGCCGGGCTGGCAGGTAACGCCGCCGTGACCGGGGCGCCGCCCTCCCCGCTTGGGGCTGCTCCCCTTGGGGGTGTTGTGGTGTTGGGGGCGAAAGACTTCACAGGCCCGTGACCGGCTTGCGCCATGCGCGCGGCCTCTTGAGCTGGGGCGAAGGCACGCCCGTCAGCGTGCGCGGCAGGCCGGCATGAATGCCCGAGGCTTCGGCCCAGGCTGGCGCTTCATTGTCGTTGGCGAAAGCCTCCAGCATGGCGCGCAGCGTGGCCAGCTCGGCGCGAAGCTCGCGCAGCTCCTCGCTATGCTGCAAGTGCATGGCGGCTATGTCTGCATCCGAAAGGTGCCGCGCGCCCGGCGCAGGGCTGTCAGCCGGATTGCTCATAGCTCCAGGCAGGTCGTCGCCGAACGGCCCATCGCTCACGGCTTCGTGATCAACCGCGCCGCGCTTGTTCACTTTCTTGTGATCAGGCCTCCTCACGCGATTGTGATCAACGTTATCAATCACTTCGCCGTCACCGAAGCGCGCGCAACCCGCCTTCGCCGCCTCATCCCTCCAACGTGTCATGGCCCCGCCTCATCTTCCTAGCTTCCAGTGCCGCCCGCAGCATGGCGCGCTCATCCCGCGACAGGCCCGAAAGGTCCAGCTCACGGGCCTCGGACGCGTCGTTCGGCTCATTTTGCGGCCTTTCGCGCCATCCGGAGCGCCGCGACAGCCACAAGGCGCCCGCCTGATAGCCATTCGGCCCATCGCCCAGGGCGCGTTCGAACATTTTCCGGCTCACCAGCTCTGTCGCAATAGCTTCGGCCGTCGCAATCTCGTCAGCAAAGGCTTTCGCCAGCACCTGCACACTCACCCCGATGACATCGGCAATAGAAGCCCGAGTAACGCCAGCAGCGACCATCGAGGCGACGTACATTCGGTCCTTGTCGGTCGGGCAGAACGCAGGCGGACGACCAGAACGGCCTTGTGTCGCGAGGGAGCGCACCGCCCCCCGCAACAGCCTCTCCCGCACATCCCTCACGTCGATTTCCGTGATCAACTTTTCGTGATCATCAACCGGATTCTGGCTCATTTTCACCTAACCCATTGATATCAGGGTTTTACTCGTTTCGCGTATCATGATACACCATAGGTCAGGCGGTTGATTCGTCACCGCCCGCCGCCGCAATCGGCCCTGCCACTTATCCACCCTCTGTCTTGTAGGAGATTAGCATATGTCGAAAACCCTCGCGAAGTCGGTCAAAACCAGCGCTTCGGGCCGCATCGTTGCCCATCACATCGGCGCAGGCTCGCGGAAATGGGCACTCTGGCTTGATGGCGTAGAGATTGGCACCTTCAACAGCCGCGACGTCGAAAGCGTCATGGCCGAATACGAAGCCTCGCTCGACAAGCTCGCTTTCCAGCTCACCCAGGCAACCCAGCACGAAACCGTCTATTTCAACGCCAAGCCCGTTGCGAGCATTCAGCGTCGCAGCGTTCATGAGGCGAACGGCCCCGCTTGGAAGGCCTACAATCTGCGGGGCGAACTCATCGCCCGTTGCTGGCACGCCAACCCCGAAAAGGCGCGCGAGATCCTGTCGCGCCGCATCCGTCAGGGCCTCGCTAATGGCCTAGCGAACACCGACGCTCAGCAGGAAATCCGCGAAGACGCCGGCATCATCGAACCCGAAGCGGCTCAAACCCAAAGCGACGCCGAGGCACTTTTCAGCACCAGTGAAACCGGAACGTTTGGCATCGAATTCGTTTGGAAGAACGGCACCCTCGAAACTTGCACGGGAACACTCGGCAAGCCGCTGCGCTATGACACGCTCGCCCAGGCAATGCGCTCCGCTTTCGCCTTCAATAGAGACCATCCCGCCGCGCTCAACGACTCGGGTTTCTTTCGTGCCCTCACCCTCGGCAAGCCCCAGGCCGAAACCCCGAAAACCCCCGGTCAAATCGCTTACGAGACCGATTGCGCCGCCCGCCCGCTGTATGACGACAAGACGCCGCGCAAGTCATGGGCGCAGCTCGACGACATCACGCGCTATTCGTGGGAACGCGATCCGACTCCGCGTTGGACTGTGGAAACGCCACACGCCCCGGTTGCAGCCGGCGACCGCGATGCTTTCAACGAAGCTCGCGAGGCCTTCCGGGCTGGTCCGACACCCCATAAGGCCGCAAACTACCTTGATGCAGCTCGCAAGGCTCATCGCACCGGAGATATCGGCAATATCGCCATGCAGGATGCGAGCGAAGACGTGGCTGCATTCCTTCGAATTGCTCCCGCGACGCTTACTCGCTCCGCCCCTTGAACCCACCCAGCCCTCACACCCGAAAGCCCCGACCGTGACCCGCAAAATTTCCTTCGCCACAGCCCAGAGCGCCTACCCGCACCGCTACACCATGGACCATGTTCCCGCATGGGCTCACGAAGCCCCCGACAGCGGCGCTCATCGCGGCGACCCGATCCGCCCAGGCTACTACGCTCCGCAATTTCGCAGCGACCAGGAATGGTACGAAAACACCCGCTTCCCAGGCGAAGCCGGGCATTTCGGCGACAAGGACTCTTGCTTCACCAGCGGCCAAACATGGCCTTTGGGCAAGTGGCTCGAAAAGCCCTACCGCCCTTGAGCCCTTCGGTTAGCGGCGCCTCACCTCGCCGCCTTCCGAAGCGCTACCGCAATCGCGCTTCATTCGAAAAACCCCGCAGGACCATCGCCCATGATCACCATTCTTTCCGCCCTCACCCGCAGCAAGGCCGCTGGCCTGACCATCAGCGTCGATGGCCAGTATCTCACCTTCCATCGCCAGGGACAGGCCGTCGAAGCCGGCCGAACCCTCATTTCCGATTGCTTTGTTTCCGAGCATGCCGTGGACAGTATCTGCAAGGGCGGACCCATCGACCCGCGCCACCCCTTGCAGATTTCCGCCGACTGGATCGCCCGGCAGTTTCGCGAGCGCGCCAACGACACCCGCGACGACATCGCCGAACAAGACGCTGCCGAGGCCGAAGCGGTGCGCGAAGCCATCAAGGATCACCTCGCGATCAAACAGGAGGTGAAGGCTTACAACGAGGCGTTGAACACCGCCGAACGCGTTCCCACTGCGGACGACTATAACGAACTCCTCAACATCATCGGAATCGCCTGAATAGGAATCACCGCCGTGACAATGCTTTACACGCTTTCTTTCTCACGCCACGTCCCCGGCTTTGCCGCGAGCGTTCGTACAACCCCGCGCCAGCTCGCCGGCTATCTCAACACCGAAACGAGCGAGCTTGTCGGCCCCGACCTCGCCGCCGTCCGCGAAGCCTTGCCGCCTCACTGGCGCCCCGCCTTCGACCGCAATCGCGACTTTTGGTTTCCGAAGGACGATGCGCGCGGCATGCCCTCAATGGAGCTTCGCGACAAGCGCGGGAAGTACCTCACCACGCTTTACGCAAAACCCTACTACTACAACCCGAAGGCCTGACCCCATGCCCGAATTTATCCTGTCCGGCGGACCCGGCATCGAGGCCGTCGAAGCTTTCAATCATCTCGACGCCTTTACGCGCGGCTACATCGAGGCGCTTTTCTTCACCGAGACCAGCGACCCCGCCGACGAGCTGGCCGGCATGACCGTCAGCGACATTCACCCCGACACGCTCGAAGCCATCAAGCGCGACTGTGTCCGCTTCCAGGTCGAAAATTGCGACTGCCTCGCCCTCGCTTATGAGGGCGCCTACGACGACACGTCGGCCGGCCGCGATTTTTGGTGCACCCGAAACGGCCATGGTGTCGGCTATTGGGACCGCCTCGAATTGCCCCAGGCCGTGCAGGACGCCTTGACGAAGGCCGCCGAACAATGGGGCCAGACGGACGCCTACAAGGGCGATGACGGCTTTCTGCATCTCGATTGAAGACCCTTCGCAGCGGGACCGCACGCCGGCCCCGTCACGAAGCGCCCGCAATCCGCTTCAACCCCGACCACCACGAGGACAGCATGTTCCAGGCAATCACTACGAAATACTTCGGCCCCTCCAACGCGCGCGGCTCACGCATCAAGGCCAAGGCCGCCGCCGGTTCCATCATGGTCAGCTACAGCTACAGCTTGAACACCGAGCAGAACCACGCCGCCGCCGCTCAGGCCCTCGCCCTGAAATTCGGATGGGGCGGCGATTGGTACGCAGGCGGCATGCCCGAGGAAAACGGCAACGTCTATGTCTGCATTTCGGTCAAGCACCCCGAAGCGCCGGCCTTCACCACGCCGCAGAAGGCCTGATGCACATGGCCCTCATCCCCGCCTATCTCACCGAGGCCGCCGCCGCGCTCGATAGCCCGATGGCCTGCGGCGCCACCCTCACGGCCAAGCAGGCCCACGCCGTCGCCCTGCACCGCACCCAGGAGGCCTATCGCGCCCTCGCCGATTATCGCGAGCGCGTCGCCCAGGCCCTCCGCGCCATCGACGAGACCTTGGCCAACGGCCAGCGGCTCAACCATCATGAGATGGACGAGCCCCGCTATTCGTCTGTCGTGTCGTCGATCCGCGCCGCCAACTTTCGAAACGCCCTCTACGGCTTGCGCAACGCTCACTCGTTCCTGTTGGCGGACGCCGCCGAAACCCGCGCCTGCCTCGCCCGCCAGCGGGCCGAGCGCTTTGCCGACGCGGAGGCCTGACATGCACATCTATGCATCCAGCCCGATCGAGATCGCCGCCAGCATGGACGCCGTCGAGGCGCAATTCATGCGCAACACCCTTCGCGAAGCGGCAGCCAATGCCAACGCCGCCGCGCAGAAGGCCAAAAGCTTCGCCCAGGTGCAGGCCTGCAAGACCGCCGCCATCCGCGCCCAGCAGCTCGCCGACCAGCTCGACCGCGCCATTACCAAGCAAACCGCCCTGCGCCGGAGGGCCTGACATGCTCGAATCCATCGCAACCGCCATCGTCTTGTGCTGGCTCCTGCACAAGCTGTTCTTTGAGGAGAAAAAGCCGTGAACCGCCCTCTTCTGTTGCCCCACCAGCTCAGCCGCCTGTCCTTCCACAAGGGCGAGCCCGTCCGCACCAAAGTTGCCACCCTCGGCGATGACGACGAGGGCAACGAGCTTGAATTCTCCGCCGGCGCCCGTGGCCGCATCGAGGATATCGAGGACTACGGCAACACCCAAGGCATCGCCTATACGGTGTGGATTCCGCTCTACCCCGACGACCCCGATAGCCGAGGCATCGTCAACGTCTTTGACGAGGAGGACGGCCCCATCACCGACTTTCTCGAAACAGCTTGAGCCCTTCGCAGGACGGCGCCGCGCGCGCCGTCTCACGAAGCGCTGCAATCCGCTTCATCGTGCAACCCACAAGGACCCCCCTGTCATGTATCGCTTTGCCCTCACCTTCGAAATCGTCACCCCCGAGAGCGCCGCGCACAACGACAACACCGCCGCCGGCTACCTCGCCCGTGAACTGACTTTCCGCGAGGCCGTCGCCTTGTTCGACGACGAGCGCGGCGGCCGTTTCGTCGAGGCCGACATGGATCAGCTGCACGCCCCGCGCGAGCTGCGCGACCAGGGCCGGTTCGATCCGCGCACCAATGAGCAGCGCAGCATTGCCCTGCACATCCCCGCCAACGTCACGCCGGCCAGCCGTCGCCGCATCGCCCGCGTGCTGCATTGCGAGGGCGTCTGATGGGCTGGCGCATCCTCACGGCAAACCGAAAGTACATCGGCGACGACGAGGGCAAAATCCTTGTCGCCCGCCTGTTGGGCAACGAAGAGCAGCGGCGCCTTTTGGCGCCGCTTGTCGTCGCCGCGCCGCAGATGCTGGCCGCCTTGGAACACCTCGCCAGCGTCCTTGCCATCGAAGCCGTTACGGTGCGCGGCAGCAATGCCCGCGACCTGAAAAACTCGTTCCGCGAGATCATCGAAACCACCATTGCCAAAGCCAAAGGAGCCTGACGACCCATGCCGCGAAAGAAACCCGTACCCCTCCCCGGTTCCGAGCGCCGCGCCGCCCGTGCCGCCAGGAGCAGCGCCACGTTTGCCGCCTTCGGGCAAGCGCCCATCACCCAGCCGCGCGACGTGCTGCAAATCGCTTACACGTTTTTCGGGCACGGCTTGCCCGTCGAAACACCCATTCGCTTTGTCGCCGGCCCCTTCGTTTCCGTCTTCGATGTGGCCGAGGCTATCGCCTTTGCTGAAAACCGCGAGAACCACGGCCGCAGCATTGTCGTCACCCTGACAGGCGGACCACCTGAATACACTGTCCTTTTCGACAACGGCACGGAACAGGACAGGAGCGGCGCCGGCTTTCAGGTCGTGCCGGACCTCGCCGGCCACGTCCGCAAGCTGCGCCACGAAGACGAATAGGGGCCCCATGCTCTACCGCCTGACGCTCGCCCGCGCCCGTGTCACCTACGACACGGCCGCGCTTGAACTCGACCTGTCGGAGGAGGAGGCCGAGCGCCTCGCCGCCCACTCCGAAACCGAGGCTGGATTCCTCGCCCTGCACCATAGCCCCCGGCTCGACTGGCGCCCCAGCGCCAACGCGCAGGCGGTCTATGACGTCGCCTCCCTCGTGCCGATCGCCGAAAAGCCCGGCCCGGCCTGAAAAAACCGCCAATGCAAATGGGAAAATCGCCATGATGCAAAAACCCCGCGAAGAATCCGACGACGACGAATTTTCCAATCGCACTTTCGATTATCGCTCCGCCGAAGACCGGGCTCGCCTGCTAAGCGGCCCGAAATTCGACGAAGTGCTTTTGATCGAGCCACGCAAGGACATGCTGGCGGAAATCGTCCTGCTGCGCCAGGCGATCTTTCGCGACGTCATGGACAATATCGGCCTGACCAAGGCGCAGACCGCCGCCATGCTCGGCGTCTCGCCGGCGACGGTTCTGTCGTGGCTGCGCACGCCCACGCAAAAGGCCAGCCGCAACGTGCCGACATGGGCGCTGGAGCTGCTGGTCTACAAAACCGGGACGCGGCGCTACGATCCCGGCAAGGAACGCCTGCTCGCCGCCGGCCATTCCTTTGCGCCCGCTTCCCCGCCGCGCTTCGAGCGGCCCTATAAGCGCAAGAAGACGGTGGAGGAGCTGGCATGGAAGGAGTTGAAGCGCCGGCGCACGCGCCAGAACCGGATCGAGCTGGAGCGCCTGGCGCGCCAGACGGAAGGCAAGACATGATCAGCCCCGAACGCCTGCGCGCCGCCGAACGCGCCGTCACCCTGCATCTGATCGAGCGCGCCGAGGCGCAGGGCTGGCGCATCAACATCCATGATGGCGAGCGCTGGTGGCCCACCACCGAGCGCGCCACGCTCGCCGATCTTTCCCCCATCAACGAGCGCACGCTGCATTTCAGCGATCCAGCCCACCGCAACCGGCCGCAAGGCTATGTCGTGCTGGTCTTCGGCGGCATCTGCCTGCCCGAAATGCTGGTCGATTGGCCGGGCAAACTCGAGACCTTCATGGCTCCGCTCTTGCCCCAGCTCGACAGGCTGCAGCGCGCCCTGCAGCTCGACGACACCACCCCTGTTGCCGACATCGCCAAGGAGATTCTTTCAGCATGAGCGAAGAGCCGCACAAACATCTCGACGCCGCCCTGCAGGCCTACACCACCGCCTATCACTCGCTGCTGTTCGAGGACCGCAGCACGCCGCCCCACGCCTTACATCGCTACGCCATGGACCAGGCCTTGAAGGCGGTCAGCGGCGAGGCGCCCGTCGGCTTTCCCGAGCGACATGCGTGGGCTATCACCAAGCTGTTCGGGCGGGGAGCAAAGCCGTGACCACCATCACCGAAACCACCTTCGAGGACCGGGCCTTGATGGAACCGGTCCTCATCCGTGTCGGGCGCCTCATCCATGCCTACAACAAGCAGCACGGGGGCCAGCTGCCCCCGGCCAGCATGGTCACGAACACCATCCTTGCCGCCTGCCACGTCTGCCTCGGCCTGCCCTTTTACGAGGATGTCTTCGTGCGCACCGTCTGCGCGCTGCTCGGCTACGAGACCGACAAGATTGCTTCGGTGATCACCGGGCTCAAGGCGCCCGAGCCCGGTTCCGGCTCGACCGCGGTACATTGAGCCTGCGCCTCCCACCAGGCTTGCCAAGCCGCTTCGGGAATGTCTTCGCCCCCGAAGCGCACCACCAGCTTCAACACCGCCTTCATCGTGTCGGGGTGCACCGGCTGGTGCGTCTTGTTCTCGATTTCGCGATAGAGCCGGCCCTTGAGAAAGCCATAGGCCAGGCCCGAGATCCGCGCCGCCGGCCGCACCACGGTTATTCGGTGGTGGCGCACATGCGCATAGCCGGCGCGCTGCTCGACCGAGGTTTTCTGTTTGGATTCGAGCCGGCGCGCCCGCCGCAGCAAGCGCTCGCACTGCACCTTGTTGATGCGGCTTTCCGCCCCCAGCGTCAGGGTACGGATCTTCAATTCCAGCAAAGCGGTCATGGCTTCCTCATGCTTTTGGGGTGGCTCGAGGAAGCCATGCGCCGGGCCTGGAAAGGCGAAATCTACGTCACGCGGTCGACCTCGATCGATGGAGGGCCAGACGGGATTCGAACCCGCGAGCGTGGGGATTAGAGGCCCCTGCCCGAACCAATCCAAGCCCTGACCATCCCAGTCGATCCGAATTTTCTGGAACCGTCAATCGAAAGCTGGCTCACGATCGCGTGAAGCCACCAGATCCGTCAGCGCGGCCGGCAATGCCCCATGCAACCGCCGGCGCATCTTCTGCGCCACCCAGCGATAAAACGTCACCGCCTCCTCGCTGTCGAGATCCAGAGAGCCCTTGCGGTTGTTGCATTCCCAGCAGGCCACCACCAGGTTGCCGCGCCAAAAGCCGCCGCCGCGCGACTCCGCTTTCACATGGTCGAAGGTGGCGCGCAGGCGATGGCCGTCCGGGACCACGTCCGGCGAGAGCATGCGCACCTGGCAATAGAAACAGCCCCAATGCTGCTCGATCGCCATATCGGTCAGCATCACCCGCCGGCGCCAGGCTTTGGTGAAAGGCACGGTCATTTTGCCGGCACCACGTCGTCGAAATCGACGCCGATCAGCACGGCGAAGCGACGCAGCAGCGCCACCTTCTCCGCCACCTCGCAATCGGGCTCGTCATGCTTGATGTCATAGGCCTTGGCCTTGGCCAGCAGGCGCTTCATGTCCTCGAAATCGGCCTTCAGCGCCAAAAAATCCTCTTTGCGCACAAACAGGCTCGGATCGAAATAGATCGAGCCGCCTACCACCTGGCCGAACTGCGATCGATACTTGTCGAGATAATGATCGGCGATCATCGAGTAGCTGCACATCACGGCGCACTCCCCATGGCAATGGCCTTGAGCATGCGACGCTTCCGAATTTTTTGGAAGTGTTCTTGCCGCTCGCGGGCGATCTCTTTCAGCCGGCGACGATAACCCCAGCGCTTGCGGTATTCGCGCTCGTCCAAGAGCTTGTAGCGCACCGCGATGTCGTCGAGCGCCCGGCGAAACAGCCGGCGGATCTGGCGGGCGGGCTTGCGGATCGAGCGGGCATAATCATCGATATGGAAGCCGTCGCGGCACACGGCGCAGAGCAGCGGCCAGCACGGTTGATGCACCCGGTTCTCCAGCCCCAGGAGGCGTTCGGCCGCGTCGATCGCTGCATCGCGAATTTCGTTTTTCGGCCGGCCACCCGTGCCGCCCAGCTCGAATTTCGCCTCTTTGATCGGTGACACCATGGCGAGGGCAAAATCCCGCATCAGATTGCTGCCCGCCTGGCTGCGCAGGGCGGCGATTCCGCTCGCCCCGCCATCGGTCTTGGCCTCGTAGAGCCAGCCCTTGATCCGCGCCTCCTCCAGCCCATCCGACACGGTGCGGATCACATCGACCGGCCGGCCATTCTCGTCCTTGACCTGTTCGAACTTGCCGCGCCGTTCCTGTCCGGCCTTGATGGCTTTGCGAGCAAAATCGCTCAGGCTTTCGCAAGGCCGCGCCCGAAACAGCGTCTCCGGCAGCGCCAGGCCGTCCGGTTGGCCCTCGCGCAGCCGGTTGAGGGCCGTTTGTCGCTCGCCCAGCGACATTTCCGAACGCGGCGTGCGCAGCGAGCGCGTCACCACCCCGCGGACCTGGCCGGCGGTCGCCCCGACCGTTCGCGCCGTATCTTGGATCGTCAGGCCCTTGAGCCAGAGCACACGCACGACAAAATCCCGTTGCGAGCGCTTCAACAGCTGCAACGGGTTCGAGGAACCACTCATCATCAGGCATTCCGGCGCAAACCGGTTTCAACTATGCGAAAGCCGCCACGCCTCGCAAGCGCCTTCTGCGGCGGCCCTAGAACGGCCGTCTTGCGCTGCGGCTACCACCCTAGCGCCCCATGGCGCCAAGGCCAGCCAGCGCCGCGCTCAGGCCGCCTTGCGCGCCTTCCATTTGGCGACGAAGGCTGGCGGGATGCGGCAGTCGGGCTCGCCCGGTTCCGGCCCCCAGCCGATCTGCCAGCCGCCGCGCTGGTGCACGGCGAGCTGGCTCGCCCACAGCGCCTCGCTGTCCTGCGGCGCGCTCGCCGGCGGCGTGGGCGGAGCGAACAGGCCGCCCGTTTCCGCGAACTTCATCACCTTCGAGCACCAGGTCACCCAGGCCTTGTCCCAATCGAGGAACACCGTGCCCTTGCTGCCGTGATGCGAGCAGAAGCGTTCGAACTCGCCGGCCACCAGCAGGTACGGAATGTTCCAGCGTGCCGCCACGGCCTTGCGCTCCGCCGTCAATTCGAAATCCTTGGGGAGCTGGGAGCGCCGCGGGAGCGGTGCGTCTTTCTTTACTCCCCGAAGGGGAGTTTCTTTCTTCTTACTCTGAGTCTGACTCTGGTAAGCATCTGCATCGAGCATGCGTCCGGATTGCGCCGGCATTTTTTCTTCATTGTTATCGTTGAGATTTTTGGTTTCTTTCTTCCACCTCACGTTTGCGTGATCGCGGGCTTTGTCGATCTTTTCCCGCCGCTTTTGCAGCTCATTGGCGCAGCGCCGGTTCGAGATCAGGCCGTTTGAGCGTTCGATTTTGCCGAGCGCCACCAGCCGATCGAGCAGCGCTTCCAGCTGCGGCAGGCGCTTGCGGCAGCGCCGCGCCAGGCGCCCCGGCTCGTCCTTGATCGGGCCGCCGCTGTCGTAGATCAGGCACAGGATCACGGCATAGACGCCGATTTCCTCCACTTCCAACTCAACCACCCCGTTCAAAAAATCAGCCGCATACCACTGCACCCAGGGAATGGTTGTCACAGCACGAGACCCCTTGCGCTCTGCGAAATGTGGGAACAGGCGATATCGCAATAGAGCATGACGGTGCGCGTCGGTCCCTTGCGATTCTTGGCGATGATCGCCTCGAAATCGTGCTCGACCTGGCTCGCTTTGATGAGCGCATCGGCATTGCCGGCGCGGTACTCCGGCGAGTTGATCACGTAATAGTGATCGCGGTAGGCGAAGATCACGACATCGGCATCCTGCTCGATTTCGCCCGAGTCGCGCAGGTCCCCCAAATTCGGCCGGCGATCGCCGCGCCCCTGCTGCTCGACCTGCCGATTGAGCTGCACCAGCAGCACCATCGGCACTTCCAGATCCTTGGCCGCCTGCCGCAGCCCGGCGGTGATCTCGCCGACCTCGAGATGACGCTGGCCGCGGTAGCGGGCGCTCGCCCGAATGTATTTCAGGTAGTCGATGATCACCGGCCCGAGCCGGCGGTTCTGGCGCGCCAGGCGCTCCTTTTCCGCCTTGACCCGCTGGACGACCTGGCCGAGCGACAGGTTCGAGGTCGTGTCCACCATCAAGGGCAGCTTGGCCAGGAGCACGCGCCCCTCCTCCAGCCGCCACATTTCTTCGGCGTCGAGATCCGACCCCTTCAGGATTTTTCCAAAGCCGAGCGCATCCGTCTTGCGATAGACCTGATCGGCCAACATGCGCGCCGCCACCTGCTCGTCGTTCACCTCGAAGGAGAGGAGATACACGCCGCAGCGCTCGCCTTCCGTTTTGGCGATGCGCCGCGCCAGCGAACAAGCGAGCGCCGTCTTGCCCATGCCGGGGCGCCCCGCCAGGATCGTCAGCTCGCCGGCATAGAGCCCCCCCTGCAGATCCTTGTCGAGATCGGGCAAGCCGGTCGAATAGCGCAAAACCTCTTCCTTGCCCTCACGCCGGCGCTCGACACTGTCCAAAAAGCGCTCGGCCAGCGCCCCCAGCGCCTCGCGCTTGTCGATCGCGCCGGCGAGGTCGCCGCGCACCATGTCGATTTCATCGAAGGCGCGCTCGTTCGCGCTGCGCGGCTGCTCGCCGGCGCCGGCGACCTGGCCGCCGATCGCTGCCAGCCGGCGCGACACGGCATAGTCGCGCACCAGCTCCGCCAGGCTTTCGATATCCGGTGACAGGGTGCGCCGGCTCACCAGGGCGATCAGGTAGCTCTTGGTGCTCGAGTCGCCCAAGGGCTGGTCCCCGATCGCCGGCAGCACTGTGATCGGATTGGCGGGGCGGTTGTCGTTGAGCAGGGCTTCGGAGGCGGCGAAGATCGCCCCGTGCAGCGGATCGAAAAAATGCTCGGCGCGCAGAAACCGGCCGAGCTTGCCGTAGAGCCCATTGTTGAGCAGGAGCGAACCGAGCACGGCCTGCTCGGCTTCGATCGAATGGAGTTTGTTTGCAGAAGCCATCGGCGACGTCCTGGCCGGGCGTCAGGAGCGACCGCCCGGAATGATGCGAAAATTTTTCTTGCTTCTCGGCGCCGGCGGAGGCGGGACCGGCGGTCCGTTCTGATCGTAATGTTCGGCATCCTCCGGCAATTGGCCGAACATGCTCCAGCGCTTGCGCCAGAAGCGCACATAGGGGTGCACGTTCACCGAATAGGGGTGCGTGGAATCCACCGTGGTGAAGCGCAGGCCATTGCCGTCGACATGAAAGAACACCTGATGGTAGCCGGTAAGCCCGGTGTCCTTGCCGGTGTCGTCGACAAAATTCGTGCGGTAATGTGCGCTCGCCACCGTCTGGATTTCCTGCGCCCGGCGCCGGCGCTGCAGCCGGCGCAGCGGCCAACTCAAAACCCAGATCAGCCCGCGTCCGATGCCGGCCATTCCCCCGACCCCTGTTCGCGCCCGTCGGCATAGAGCACGAAGGGCAATCCCCGATGGCGCCAATCCCAGACGAACCAGGAATGGTTTTGGCTCGGCGAGCCCGTCGAGCCTTCGATCCAGCGAATGCGCCGCTGCAGCTTGACCTGGCCGGCAAAGGCCGGATGGCCGAACAGCCCGGCCCGGCCCGCCGCGTGGTCGTAATCGGCCGGCAGCAGCATCGCCACCTGGCCGCTATGCATCCGCGTCAGCCCCAGCGCATGCTCGATAAAGCGCTGCGCCAGCTTGGCCGCGCCCCGACCATAAGGCGGGTTGCCGCAGACGGAGCCGAAACCCTCCGGCATCGAGCGCCAGGTCAGGAAATCGCTTTCGCGATTCTGGTGCATCGAACCATAGTCGACGATGTCGTTGCCGAAGACGACATGGCCGGCGTGGAACAGCACCGCGGCGATCTTGCCGGTGCCGCAGGCCGGCTCGACCAGATGCCGAGACAGCGTCATTTTCGACAAAAGCGCCAGCGTCACCCACGCCGGAGTTTCGTAAAGCTCGTTCGCTCGCCTTTCATAGGAGAGCGCCAACCTGACCATGGCTCATGAGACCTTTTCAGATACTTCTTTCAGTTCGGCGACCAAGCCGCTGACGTAACTCTTGAATTCGCAAAACTCGTCCAGGGCGCGCGTCAAGATGCCCTCCATTTCGTCGGCCCGGCTCACCGCCGCCTTCACCCGCTCGCGCAGCTTGGCGATCTTCTGGTTTTCGCCGCAGGCGCCAAACACCTTTTCGCGGATGTTTTTGACATAGGCCAGCGGCACGTCGAGATCGCGCGCCACGTCACGGTCAGTCCAATCGCCGGCATAGCCCTCGCCGCTATCGCTCCAATGCGCCTCGATTTCGGCGACGATCGTGCGGCGCAGGCCTTCGGTCAAAGGCGGCGGCAGCTTCAGGGCCGGCGCCACCGGTTCGGCCCGAAAGCGCGGGCGCAGCTCGATCACCTTGTCTTCCGGCTCGCGGAAGACGCGCTGGCGCAATTTCTTGGTGGTGCAGTCCGGACAAAGGTCGTCGTCCTTGCTGCCCCCCACCGTCCAGCCGCGCCGGCGCCACATCTGGTCGAGAATGTTTGGGGGCAGGATGCCGCCCCCGCCGCCCGGCGCGATGTCATTGAAATTCTGGCAGCCCGGCGCCGAGCAATGAATGCGCGAGAGCCAGATCGAACGCTTGTCTTCGAGGATCTTGCGATGCGGGGTGAATTGACGCTGCATGCTTACGCTCCTTTAGCCCCTGGCAAGGCGGCGCGGCCGGCCTTGTAGGTATCGATGATGCGCTGGACGGTGACGAGAGGTAGTCCGGTCTCTGTGGCGATGCGCTCCCATTTCACGTTGACGCCGGCCGCCACCAGAATGGTGGCCACCAGGTCGTTGGTCTTGACGACAGGCTTGTTCTTGGCCTCGTCCAATTCCTCGCTGACCTTGGCCAGGCGCAGCATCAGCTTTTCGGTTTCGGCCCGGTTGGTGGCGTGCTCGGCGCGCAGCGTCTCCAATGCCGCCTCCAGGTCGATCGAGCGAATGGCGCTGTCGAGGGCTTCGGTGGTCAGGCTTTCGCAGGAGGCGACCAGCTCGTTCACCCGGCGCTTCAATTCGAGGATGCGCTCATTGTCGGGGCGCTCCAGTTCCGCCTTGAGCTTGGCAAGCTCCGCCTGTAGTTCCCGCACCCGACCCTGTTCCTGCGCAAGGGCGCCGGTCGCGGTCTTAAGATCGGTTTCCAACTGACTGTTTTGCCGGGATTTTTCCTCTAGCGCCCGCGTCATGCCCTCGCGCATCGCCGTGAGCTGCTCGCTGGGAGGCACTGGCGCGAACGACTTTTCCGGCCCCTCGCTGATCACCGGCTGCGGCCCGGTGCCGGCCGGCACTGGCGGCGGCGCCGGCGGCTGCGGGCGTTCGGCGCGCGGCGGGGCCACCAATGTCGTCGCCCGCGGCGCAAATGAGGGCGGGGCGGGCGCCGGCGCCGTCGAGGTCTTCAAACTCGTGCCGGGCTTGAAATCCGGCGGCAGGTCGCGCTGCTTGATCGCGGCGCGCATGATCACTTCCACGGTAAATGGATCTTCCTGCATCTTGGTGGCGACGTCGTCGATCGGCATGCCTTCTCGCAGGTGTTTCAAGACGTTATCGCGCAATTTGGGGGACGACATCAGGGTTTCCTCGGGTGGCCGGCGACGCGGGAGCCGCCTTGGCGTGGTGTTGCTCGCAATAGGGAAAGCCCCGCATGCGCTTCTTCCCGCAGAAGAGGGTGGAGGGTGTCGCGTCGGGATTGCGGCCGACGGGCCACCGGCATTGATCGGGCCGCAGGTCGATCAGACTGCAGTTTTCCCGGGCCGGGCCCCAGAGCAGGGGCACGGACAAAAACCGCTCCTCCTTCGAGGAGCCGCGGATCGCCGGCAAGGTGATGCCGGCAGAGCGCTTGACCGCCGGCGGTC
>Ga0105237_10000284_pt1 | contig 69955 bp, 56 predicted proteins | sample KBSC24metaG_FD_81520 | JGI IMG/M metagenome (GOLD analysis project Ga0105237, IMG submission 81520) | Corn rhizosphere microbial communities from Kellogg Biological Station, Michigan, USA - KBS C2-4 metaG | ecosystem: Host-associated > Plants > Roots > Rhizosphere > Soil | place: Michigan, USA... | reverse complement strand
TTGTACCAGGGATCATAATAGAAACCAGTCCCATAGACTACCGTAGGACCATAGATATAGGTATTGAGATAACCCGGCGTATACCCCATATATACATAGTCGGGTGTTACGTCGTATACATATACGTACTTGGTGTTATAAAGGGGAGAGCTGGGCGGTATGCGGTCCACTTCTTCGGGTCTCTCCGTAGCCACGGTCCAGGGACCATTCGGACTCGGCGCCTGGAACCAGACTCCATTGTCCACGCTGTAATACACACCATGATCAAGAATGACGGAGCTGGATGTATTCGTCGCATATTGCATATCCGTTCCCTGCAAAGGAGCGAACTGCGGATCGCCGTTATAGTCAATATCAGTGGTGGCTGTTTTACGATCCACTTTTGCCGTTTGAGGGATCTGCGCATCCATGATCGCTTCTCTGGCAGCATCCGTTCCGGCCACACTCGCAAGTACATTATCCTTTGGCGAACCTTCGGGTATCTTTGCAAAATCGGCCGGCAGCGAATTGGCAGCAACGTAATGCCAGCCACCTGTCAGCGAAGAAGAGCTATACCAGCGACCGGACAAAAGCACATAATACTTGCCGCCCTGGTCCTGGAAAATATCGTTAGGAGAGTTCGATGCATAAGAAAGACCAGTACCTGCAATAGGAGTAAAATTAGGCTTGCCATCTGTCTGGATCATTTCCGCAGGAGAAGTGCTGACGACGATATTCGATACCACCTTGTCCTGCTGGGCCGTAGTGGAGTCGATATAACCCGCATCGGAGCTGCTGGCATTGTCTACCGCACTTTTCACCTTATCCAGACTGGAGGGTACATTCCCTGCTTCTGAATATGGACCGGTAGCGGATTGTGCCGTATACCAGCGTTTGCCTCCATACAAATAGAACCGGCCATCGTCAGGCTTGACGATCGTAAAAGGAGAATTGACGACTACGTCCATTCCCCAGTCTTTATTATTCTGGAGCTTGGGCTGACCGTCGATCTGAACCAGTAAAGAGGTCTTGTCTGAATAAATGATGCGGGGAGCCGTTGTATTCAGGTCTTTGGACAATTTCTTCTGCTCCGCGTTCTGGTCCAGAGAAGACAACAATTCATCCAGGGAAAGATCCCCGGCGGCCTGGGGCAGGTTCGATTCAAGCGCCGACTTCACACTGCCGGTGAAATTGTCATCCGTCTGACCCGGAAACTTCACGTTGGGCACTTTTACGGACTGGATGATGACCCGGCGATTATCCCTGTCTGTTTCAACATTGGCTACAGACCAGAATGTCCCGAACACAGGGTCGGTCTTACCATTTTGCAGGACAGAAATTGCCCAGCGGGATTTTAAAACATTATCGGAAAAAGACTCGGGCTGCGGCTGATAGATCTTGATCACCGTACCGTCATCTGTGGTAAAACTCCGGGGCCAATCCTGTTGCTGCTGCTGTTGCTGCGGCGCAGCTTCCTGAGCCCGGGTAACAAATGACACCCCCACAGCCAGAGCAGCCAGCAGGAAGGAGAATATAATACGAATGCTTCTCATACGTTATTGTTTGTTTATCGTTAACAAGGTTTTACGCAATTCTTCGGCCCGGCGCCGGCGACCCCTTCCGCGGCTTCCCGTCGCACAGGATCTTTCACCTCGTACCGTATGCCCGGCTTTCGCCGGCCACCGGGCACCCCGGATCGATTGGTGTTTTAACAGGGAAGCTTGATCCCCGTTATAAGTTAGACTGTTTAGGGACGCTAAAGTTTGATGGCGTTAATAAATGAGTTGTTAAAATTAATGCCCTGAATGTTAATGCGCTTCCAGCCAATTGATCCCCGTTCCCATTTCTGCATTAGCGGGTACTCCCTGGGGCAGGAGAAGCGCATCCTGCATACAACGTATAATTATCGGCTTAATTATCTCTATTTAAGCTTTATGCGCGTCAAACACCAACTCATCATGCACTTGTAACAACATTTTCGACCGGAGACCTTGTTTGCGAAACTCCTCATAAACCCTGATCATCGCCAGCTTGATCATATCCGCCGCCGTCCCCTGGATAGGCGAGTTGATCGCATTTCGCTCCGCAAACCCACGGATGGTAAAATTGGCGGAATTGATGTCTTTTAACCACCTCTTCCTGCCCATCAGGGTTTCCACATACCCTTTTTCCCTGGCGAATTTGATGGTGTCATCCATGTATTTCTGGATGTTGACGAACTGTTTTTTATAGTTGTCGATGATCTCTTTTGCCTCCGTCCGGCTAATGCCCAGATTATCTGCCAGCCCAAAAGCCCCCTGCCCGTAGATAATACCGAAATTGACGCTTTTTGCCTTGTACCGCATCTCTTTGGTCACGTCCTTTTCTTCCACGCCGAACACTTTGGCGGCAGTGGCCGTATGGATATCTTTCCCTTCGCGGAAAGCAGCGCACATATTCGGGTCGCCGCTGATGGCGGCAACGATGCGCAGCTCTATCTGCGAATAGTCGGCGGACAATAGCAGGTATTCTTCATTGCGCGGTACAAAGGCTTTCCGGATCTCTCTCCCTCGTTCGGTACGGATGGGAATATTCTGCAGATTGGGATTATTCGAGCTGAGACGCCCCGTGACCGCTACCGCCTGCGCATAACTCGTATGCACGCGGCCCGTTTTGCGGTTGATCATTTCCGGTAGCGCATCCACATAGGTCGATTTTAACTTGGTCAGCTCCCGGAAGGCTAATATGTCATCTACGATCTGGTGTTTACTGGCCAGTTTTAACAGCACGTCCTCCCCTGTGGCATACTGTCCCGTCTTTGTCTTTTTGGCCTTGGGATCGAGTTGCATTTTTTCAAAAAGTACTTCCCCCAGCTGTTTGGGCGAAGCCAGGTTGAACTTCAACCCCGCCTGCTCATAAACCTTTTCTTCGGCCTGTCTTGCGTCCTTTTCCAGCTCTTTGGAATATTCCCGGAGAAAATCCATATCCACCCGCACCCCCTCGAACTCCATATCGGTCAGCACTCTTACCAATGGGTTCTCCACCTCATAAAATACTTTCTCTACTTCCTGTTTCTTTAACAGCGGAAAAAATGAATGTTTCAGCTGCAGGGTGATATCAGCATCTTCCGCGGCATAATCTTTTATCTTCTCGAGCTCCACATCCCGCATATTACTTTGCCCCTTCCCTTTTTTTCCGATCAGCTCTTCAATGTGCACGGGCTCATAGCCCAGGTATTTTGCACTCAGCAGGTCCATGCCCCGTTTGCCTTCCGGCTCGATGACATAATGCGCAAGCATCGTATCAAAAAGCTCGCCTTTGGGCTCGATGCCATACCACTTCAGTACCAACAGATCGTATTTGAGATTCTGACCGATCCAGGTCACACCCGTTGCATCGAATAGCGGCTGAAAAAGGATAAGCTGTTTTTTCGTGGCTTCCTGGTCCGGAGAGAAGGGGATATACCAGGCTTCACCCGGCTGAATGGAAAAGCTCATGCCTACCAGCTCCACATCGTTGGCATCGATGCCCGTTGTTTCGGTGTCGAAACAGAACTCCTTTTGCTGCAATAATTTTTCCACCAATGCCTTTATGGCATCCTCACCCACCACAGCCATATAAGTGTGTGGCGTGTTGTGGATGTTCTTTCCGCCCGGCGGAAAAGAAGACCCTTCGCCTTCTTCGCGCGGCAGATCGGACTCTTCTCCTCTTTCCACAGCGGCTTCCAGCTGGGCACTCGCGGCTTCGAATTTTTCGACCCCGTCTTTTTCCAGCCCCTCTTTCCCTGACCCATTCCCCGGCCCGTTCGCCGGCCGTTTTTTCCCGGCCGCAGGTTTCACGGCATTGCCAAAAAGATCGGTCTGCACGCCTTCGGGTGGAGTATACCCTCCCGAAAACCCATCTCCCAATATTCGCTTGCCCAACGTCTTAAATTCCAGTTGGTTAAAAACATCATTCAACGCTGGCTTATCCCATTCCTTCAGCCGGAAATCCTCTTCGTGAAATGCTATGGGCACTTCGGTGATGATCGTAGCCAGTTTTTTACTAAGGATGGCCATCTCTTTACCATTCCGGACCTTTTCTCCCAAGGCGCCCTTGATGCTGTCGGCACTCGCCACTACATTTTCCAGGGTGCCATATTCTGCCAGCAGCTTGGCTGCGGTTTTTTCTCCCACGCCTTTGATGCCGGGAATATTGTCGACGGCGTCCCCCATCAATCCAAGGATATCGATCACCTGGGATACGTCCTTGATATTCCATTTTTCACAGACCTCCCTGGGTCCAAGTATCTCGGCAAGACCTCCCTGGTAAGGAGGTTTGTATATCCTGATCTTTTCCGATACCAGCTGGCCATAGTCTTTGTCCGGAGTGACCATATACACTTCATATCCGGCGGCGGCCGCCTGTTTGCTCAACGTGCCGATCACATCATCGGCTTCAAACCCATCCAGTTCCATGATGGGAATGTTGAAGCCTTTGACTATCGCTTTTATATCCGGCATGGCGCTGAGCAGGTCCTCCGGAGCTTCCTGCCGGTTGGCCTTATAGTCGGCGAAGTCCGTATGCCGCTCGGTAGGGGCATGCGTGTCAAAACATACCGCCATATGAGAAGGCTTTTGATTATTAATGAGATCGACAAGGGCATTCGTAAACCCGAATTGAGCATTGGTATTCCGGCCCTTGGTGGTAATTCTGGGACTGTTGATCAATGCATAATAGGCGCGGAAGATCAGTGCGAACGCGTCGAGGAGAAATAGTCTTTTATCCGTATTTTCCATAGGGAACGAAATTAGGCAATTAACTCCGAAGCACGCCGCACCGCAGACGCTAATATTTTTAGTTTTTTGTTTTCCGGAACAACTAAATTTGTATGGATTAAAATTATCTTATGAGCAATATCAAGCTGTTCGAATCGCAAAAAATACGCAGCCATTGGGACGCTGAAAAGGAGAAGTGGTATTTTTCTATAGTGGATGTAATCTAGGTTTTGACAGAGAGCAATAATTCCAGAAGATATTGGAGCGATCTGAAACGAAAACTGGAACAGGAAGGCTTCCTCCAGTTGTACGCTATAATCGTACAACTCAAAATAACATCTTCGGATGGCAAAAAATACGCAACAGATTGCACTGATACAGAAGGACTTCTGCGTATTATCCAGTCCATCCCCTCGCCCAAGGCCGAACCTTTCAAACAATGGCTGGCCAAAGTCGGCTACGAACGCATCGAAGAAACGCAAGACCCCGAAAGATCGATCGACCGGGCCATGGAAAATTACCTGAAACTGGGCTACAGCAAAGAATGGATCAATCAGCGCTTAAAAAGCATAGAGATCCGAAAGGAGCTAACCGACGAATGGGAAACGCGGGGGGTCAGACGCGGGCAGGAATTTGCCGCCCTGACGGATATCATCACCCGGGCCTGGAACCGGCTACTCTTGATGAGAACAAAGAAGTGGCAAAGCAAGGCGGCACGATTGCCGGCAACACTCCGCCCCCCCCCGCCTCAGCCTCAGGCCTTCATGTCCTTAAGCCGTTTCTGCAACGTGAACATCTCGTCCCGCAGCCGCGCCGCCTCCATAAAATCAAGATCCCGCGCCGCTTTTTCCATTTCTTTTTTCGTCCGGCCAATCGCCTTTTCCACCTGCGGAATGGTCTGGTAAACCTCCTGTTCTTCTGCGGCTACCGCCACCAGTTCGCCATCGGGCGCCAGCGCATATTGGTCTCCCGGATTATAGCCTTTGATGTCCAGCACGGAAGTCTGCGCGAACACCTGCTCTTTGGATTTTTTCACCGTTTGAGGAGTAATGCCATGCTCGAGATTGAAGGCGATCTGTTTTTCCCGGCGACGCAGGGTTTCGTCCATGGTCCGCTGCATACTTTCCGTGATCGTGTCGGCGTAAAAGATCACCAGCCCGTCGACATTACGGGCCGCGCGCCCCGCCGTTTGCGTCAGGGATTTCTCATTCCGCAGGAAACCTTCTTTGTCGGCATCGAGAATAGCGACAAGGGACACCTCCGGCAGATCAAGCCCTTCGCGTAAAAGATTGACCCCTACCAGCACGTCTATATCGCCCAGCCGGAGCTGCCGCAGGATCTCCACCCGTTCCAGCGTGTCGACTTCGCTATGGATGTATTTTGATTTGATATCGATACGATGCAGGTATTTGTCCATTTCTTCGGCCATGCGCTTGGTGAGGGTAGTCACCAGCACCCGATCGCCTTTTTTTACCCGCTTGTCGATCTCTTCCAGCAGGTCGTCGATCTGGTTGACACTTGGCCGCACCTCGATAGGCGGATCTAACAACCCCGTCGGCCGGACCACCTGCTCTACAACCACGCCTTCCGATTTCTCCAGCTCATAATCTCCCGGTGTGGCGCTTACAAATATCGTCTGATCGGTCATGGACTCGAACTCATGAAAATTCAACGGCCGGTTGTCCAGGGCGCTGGGCAGGCGGAACCCATAGTCCACCAGCACCAGCTTACGGCTCCGGTCTCCGCCATACATACCACTGATCTGCGGAACGGTCTGATGGCTTTCATCCAGCACCAGCAAAAAGTCCTTGGGAAAATAATCGAGCAGACAGAAAGGCCGCGTACCCGGCATACGCCGGTCGAAAAATCGGGAATAGTTCTCGACCCCATTGCAATACCCCAGCTCCCGGATCATCTCCACGTCATAGTTTACTCTTTCACTCAGCCGCTGCGCTTCAATATATTTTCCGACATTCTTGAAATAAGTTACCTGTTCGGCCAGCTCATCCTGTATCTCTGCCAGCACCTGGTGTATGATATCTTTTGGAGCGAGATAAAGATTGGCAGGGAAGATAGCGGCATTGTCCATAGCTCCGATCCGTTTTCCGCTGGTGATCTCAAAACTTTCGATGGAATCGATCTCGTCTCCAAAAAAACTGATGCGATAACCATAATCCACATAAGGTAGATTAATATCGATGGTATCACCTTTGACACGGAAATTACCCCTCGCAAATTCTATTTCACTGCGTTTGTACAGCGAGTTGACCAGGGCATGCAAAAATCCCTGTCTTGAGATCACCTGTCCCTGATTGATACGGATGATGCCGTTCTCGAATTCCGCCGGGTTACCGATACCATAGATACAGCTCACCGATGCTACGACGATAATGTCGCGGCGGCCGCTCAGCAATTGTGTCGTAGCCTGGAGCCGCAGTTTTTCCAGCTCTTCGTTAATGGACAGATCCTTTTCGATATAGGTATTACTCACCGGCATATATGCTTCCGGCTGATAATAGTCGTAGTAAGAAACGAAATAACCAACGGCATTGTCCGGGAAGAATTGTTTGAACTCTCCGTACAATTGCGCTACGAGAGTTTTGTTATGGGTCAGCACCAGTGTAGGCCGCTGCACATTCTGGATCACATTGGCGACGGTAAATGTTTTCCCCGAACCCGTGACACCAAGTAAAGTATGGTACTGGTCTCCCTGTAAGATGCCTTCCGTCAGTTGCCGGATAGCAGAAGGCTGGTCGCCGGCGGGAAGATAAGGAGCGTGGAGTTTAAATGCCATAAGGACAAATTTACTACTTCTTCATTTTTTTCAACGCTTTTTTAAAAGGGTCCCAGCTGATCTTCAGCTTGCCATCGTCACCGGTCTTGGCGCGGAGCCGAAGGCTAAGCCCTGCTTTACTGTCGTTGCCCTTACTGTCCGGGGGAAAACCGGGGTTCCGGTCTTTATTTTTTTTCAGATTGCTCAAAGGTATCTGCAGGCTCATGTCGGCCCCGGTCTTTAGATCATAGGTCCCTTCCGCATATAGGATGAATGCCGTACTCCGGATCTCCATCCGGTGAACGGTCACGGTCGTAGAATCAATGTCAAGAGTGTTTTTTAATTCTGCAAAATGTATTTCAGAGAGATCTCTGTTCTTCAGTACCGTTTCATGTATCTTTTGCATGGGCTCAAAGTCGATCAGCTGCCCATCGAGAAGATTGAAATCAATGGTTGCTTTCAGGTTGCGGGTCAGCATCTTCGCCTTGTTGTCAAGCGCACCCGATAATCGAACGTCTGCCGTTAGCTTGCCTTTTAGGTTTTTTGCGCTTATCGCCTCCTGACCAAAGTTGTTGAAACCATTGAATAACTTTGGCAGATCGACACCTTCCAGATGCGACTCAAGGATCAGCGGATTGGCATCGCCGCCCTGCTGACGATTAAGGGTCGCCTTGATCTCCAGGGAACCCGCTCCCTGTTCTGCGATGAGCCGGCTTAGTTTGATAGCATGGTTATTAAACAGGAGATCCGCTTTTGTATGGGCGCCGGAGAATTTTTTGTAACTGATATTACCGGCTTCAACAGCCAGATGAATCACCCCATCTTTCAAAAGGCTGTCGATACGTGCAAAGGTTGCGCCGAAAAGATTTTTCCCCGATCGTTTGACGGAAGGCATAGCAGACCTGCCCGCCAGGGCGCTGAAGTCTTCCAGCACCAGATGCGGAGTGCGCAGGCTCCAATCCATGCTGACATTCTCCGCGTTCCGGTCCAGCAGGGCAACCAGGTTTTTGGCAATGCCTTTTACCTGTATCCGGGTCTGCCCGGCATTGATGTCCAGCTTGTTGACCACCATGTCCTGGTCTTTAAAAAGCAGCTGCCCTGTGCCGCCTGTGAGTTGAAATTGATAAGGCAGGTAGATAATGGCGGCAGAGTCGATATCCAGCCTGCCGTTGACCTCCGTGCCTGCCGTGTCGTTCTCTGACATAGGTCCTTTATAGTAGACATTCAGCTTGCCGCTTCCCTTGTGGAATTGAAGGGTCTGGCTGCCTGTCAGCTCGTTCAGTTGCCCGAGTTCGAAATCCGAGTGCAGATCGCCGGCCAGCTTCGGGTGTTTGAGGTCGGTGATGGTTATCGTGTCACTTCGCAGGGGCATATTTTCCAGCCGGCCGGAAAAGGCCAGCAGGCGGATGGACGAATTCTCATCCCCCCGTTTATGTCCTTTTATCGATTCATTGGTAAAATTAGCACGGAAGGATGTTGCCGTAAACCGGCCCCTCGGAGTCACTACGCTGCCATTATCCAGATTCATCCGCACCTGCACCTGGGGTTGCGGGTCGTCGGCGGCGCCGGCGTCCAGTTGCGCATGAATGGTTACGGGTTTATCGATGTCATATTCATCCAGCTTCTGCTGGATATTGGGCGTTAAAAGGGCTGTTGCGCTATGGAAAGGGACATTTTTGGCCTCGATGGTCAGGAAAAAAGGATCCGGATGCACGGTTGGAAAAAAGCGCCCGGTGAATTCATAGGGATACCCTTCTATGTCAAGCGTCACGCCGTTAAACTGCAGTATCTTACTGGAAGTATTGTACCGAAGCATAAACCGTCCCTTGAGCGTCTTGTCCCTGATAAAACTTCCTTTGGTGGTATTGAAAGCAAAAGTATTAGCCTTGATATCGGCATTGATACCCAGACGAAGGGCCCGTTCTTCTCTTTTGATGGCGCAGTCCAGCCTGCGGATATCGAGATCGAACAATTTATATTTATCCTGTAACTCCTGCACCCATCTGATATCAGAAAGAGAGATGTCCGGCGGATCGGACTCTTTTCCCGGTTTTCCTGGTTTGCGGTTTGCAAAAAGATAGGTGTTGCTATAGCCGGTGCTGTCCCTGTAGAAATAGATAGTGCCATGCTCAAGAAAAACTTTGCCCAACTGGACCGTTCCGGTCACCAGGCTGCGTAAAAGAGGGCAGCTGATATAAACGTTTTTGGCCCGTAACAGGTCGTGATGATGTTGCTGCCAGAGACTGTCGCGCAACGATACGTCCGACAGCTGCAGGGTAAGAGAAGGAAAATGCCGGAAAAGGGAAACATCCAGCTCTCCGATTGTGAGGTCCGCACCAAAACGCTCTTTTATTTCTGTCCTGGCCTTTTGCAGGATAGTGGCTTTTTTCACGTTGACATAAACGACGAGCCCTATCCATGCAAGCAATAGCAGGCACATTATTGCGCCTGCTATTCTTAAAGTATATCGTAGAAGCTTTTTCAAACTTTTTGGAGGCCTGTTACAAAGCTATCGAACTCAGGTAACCGGCGAATTTTGCCAATACGCCTGCATCTGTTTCTATCTGCTCCTGGGCCTCTCTCCAGTTACGTTGTTCGATGGCTTCCCGGATGCCCGGCAGGGTTTTTACGCCATAACCGGTGTAGTAGCCAGGCGCATAAATGGCATGACGATACCAGGGCCGGCGGGGAAGTCCATTATCCGATAGCAATTGTTGTTCCGCCCTATATAAAGCCTGGTTAACTGCATCTGCCCGGGCTCCCGTCAGCCGGGATTTTGCCAGGCTGTCCGCGAGACGGTTGGTCGCCCTCTCGAGCAGGGTGAGCGCATTTTGCAGGCTGGAGAAATTGAGGAAGGGCACTTCCGTTTTGACCAGAGGTGGCAGCAATTTCACCGTAGGGTCCTGGGCGTAGACATAATGATTTTCTTTGAGCACCTGGTTGGTCAGCGCCGTGGTCTCTCTTTGCTGATCGAGCATCGTCATCAATTCTGTGGCATAGCCGCTGACGGTTTTATAGAAAGCGCGGAAGTCGAACGGCAGTACAGCGGCATCCGCCATGCGCAGCGTAGTACGGCCGGCGGTTTTAGCCAGTGCGACGCCATATTCGAAGGTGGGGTCTTTAAAACGACGGTAATTGTCATAAGAATCATAGATGGAATGATAGTCTCCGCCGGCAACTTCGCCGCCAAAACCCAGGTTGAAACAGGGAATACCCAGATGCTGGAGAAATGGGGAATAATCCGATCCGCTGCCGAGGGCGCCCAGCGAAAAGGTTTTTTTCTGAAAAAGGTCTTTTTTGAGCCTGCCGCTTTCGGCAGCATTGACCAGCTCTCGGGAATGACGCCGGTCGGCAATGGTGACATGCGTTTCCGGATCTATGACAACCTGGGCGATCTCGTTCATGAAGGGTTCCAGGGCATGCGAACCGCTGGCTTCGAGAAATCCCCGGTCGTTGCCATCGGAATTGATATAGACCACGGCTTTCTTTTGCAACTCACTGGCGTGCTGTTCTACCCATTCGGTAGAACCTAACAGACCGGGTTCTTCTCCATCCCAGGCGCAGTATACGATAGTTCGTTTAGGTTTCCAGCCTGTTTTACGCAGCTCACTCAGGGCCCGGGCTTCCTCGAGCATGGCGGACTGGCCGCTGATGGGGTCTGCCGCGCCGTTGACCCAGCCGTCATGGTGATTACCGCGGATGACCCATTCGTCGGGATATTCGCTGCCCGGCATTCTGGCAATGACATCGTTGATGGGTTTCATGTCCCAGTTGAAGGCCAGCTTCAGATGCACCTGGGCCTTGCCCGGACCTACATGATAGGTCATCGGTAAGGCTCCCCGCCATTCTTCGGGCGCTACAGGACCGTCAAGAACACGCAGCAGGGGCTCGGCATCGTGGTAGCTGATGGGCAGCACGGGTATCTTCAGAAGGGTAGAGGCTTCGGCCCGATCGAGCCTTTTGGCGTCTTTGGTGGCGCCGGCGCCAGGTGTCAGGGGATCGCCGGGATAGATAGGCATGTCCATAATAGAGCCGCGCTGGACGCCATATTCGCTTTTGAATGCTCCTTTGGGATATACATCACCCTGGTAATATCCATCGTCCCGCGGATCGGAATAGATGAGACAGCCGATGGCGCCATGTTCCTGCGCCACCTTAGGCTTGATACCCCGCCAGGAATGACCGTATTTGGCGATGACGATCTTTCCTTTCACGGAGATACCCATTCTTTCCAGCCGCTCATAGTCCTCCGGAATGCCATAGTTCACAAAAACCAGCTGTCCTGTGACGTCTCCGTCAGGAGACCAGCAGTTATAGGTAGGCAGCTGCTCTCGGGTCTGGCCGGACGTAGCATCTTCTTTAAGAGGCGGCTCCGACAAGCCAGCCTTATAAGTGACGGGGCCCGTCATTTCCAGCAGCCTTTCCTTAGGGGTGGGGAAGAGGACATAAAAGGTTTCCGTCTGTACTTCATAACCCCAGCTTTTGAACTTATTATAGATATAGTCAACCACGGCCTTGTTACCGGGCGATCCCACATGGTGGGGGTGGGCAGACATAATGCGGATGCCGCTGTCAATATTGGCGGCCAGAAGATAGCCGTCATACGTGGATTCCAGCTGGAGTTGCTGACGGGATGCGGCCTCGTCAAAACCCGAAAGGGTTTTGGGTTGCGCCCAGCCCAGGGTGGCAGTCAACAGCAGGCCGCCGGTAAAGGATAGTTTTCTCATGTAGTTATCTGTTAGCGTTTGGTGAATCGTCGCGTTTTTGCAATCGGGTGTTGTACTGGCTGTAGTCCGGGACAATGATCTCATATTCCTCCAGCATCAGCGGGGAGGTCAGCAGGAAATCCGCCGTGGCCCGGTCGCAGGCAAAGGGGATGTTCCAGGTGACGGCAACCCTAAGCAGGGCTTTGATATCCGGGTCATGGGGCTGAGCTTCCATGGGGTCCCAGAAAAAGATCAGCAGATCCAGTTTTCCTTCTGCTATGCTGGCCCCGATCTGCTGGTCACCGCCAAGCGGACCGCTTAAAAACTTGCTGACTGACTGACCCAGGGCCAGTTCTATCAAGCCCCCGGTGGTCCCTGTGCCATACAGTCGATGCTGGGCAAGCGCCCGTTTGTTATAAACCGCCCATTCGATGAGCTCTGCTTTCTTGTTGTCGTGCGCTACGAGGGCTATTCGTTTGAAGCCGCTCATTTTCCTAACGGGCGTTTGCGTGGTCATGACGATAGATTAATTGATCGGAAAGATAAATTCCTTTTAAGAAGATTATAACATCTTCATAAAAATATTACGTAGACGGCTGCGTTTTTCGTTCAGGCATGGAATTTGTTAGACATTCCGCCCTTTTGCTTCTTTATATTACTCCCAACGGCAATGAAGAAACTAACCTGTTTTATTCTGTTGGCTGTGGCCTGCTGTCTTGTCTGTCAGGCCCAGCAGGCGCCGGATTCCGCGCCGGATCCGCATGCCGCGGAAGGCGGCCAGCCGGGGTTCGTCAGTTTTACTGCGGTGGTAAGAGAGCTCAATAAAGTTTGGTTACAATGGGATGTTGACAGTGCTGCAGAAGGGGATTACTTTATCGTTGAACGTAGTTCGGATGGTTCCCATTATGAGACGGTCGGAGCACTGCGATCCAAAGGGATAAAAGCACACTACGAGTTGACCGACACGGATCCTCCTAATGGATCAAACTTTTACCGTATCAAGTATACCGGCCAGTCCGCCCCTCCTTCCTATTCCAAAGCCATGTTATTAAGTCTTTCCAGCGATGTCGACTTCAAGTTTTACCCTAATCCCGTCGATAAATTATTTATTGTCCGCACGGAACACAGCATCGATATCCAGGTGCTGGACGCTGGCGGAGCGGTCCGGTTAAGTAAACGGTTACAACCCGGGATCCAGGTGATCAATGCCTCTTCCCTGGAGCGAGGGGTCTATGTTCTCCGAATTACTGATAAAGAAAGCAATAGAGCGATTTCCCAGCAGTTATTAAAGAATTAAAAACACCTTAAAAAAGAAATTACCAGAAAATGGTATTGCAGAATTGATTTAATTCCTATACCTTTATCTTGGTTTTTCATAGGATATTGGATTTTAAAACGGGGTTGAATTTCTATTCAGACCCCTTTTTTATTTTAAGGGGGTGTAAGAGGAAAAACGGCGCCAGCAAAGGCTGAAAGGTTGCGTAGTTGTACGCAGGAGAATAAGTATAACTTCGCATGTAATTATCAATAGCGCGAAATTGTCAATAAAAAAATTAGTGCAATAGAAAAGCCCCGATAGACATCGGGGCTTTATACTTACTAACCCAATTAAAATAAAAACAAACTAAAAAGTTGGCTGGCTGTTGTCTTTAGATTCGTTACGCATTTTGCATCTCTTTCACTTTCTCACGAATTTTATTTTCGATCTCGCCTGCAAGCTCCGGATTATCATGTAACAATTGTTTTACGGTATCACGACCCTGACCTAATTTGTCAGTGCCATAGCTGAACCAGCTTCCGCTCTTTTGAACGATGCCCAGTTCAACACCCATGTCTATAACTTCACCCATCTTGGAAATACCTTCTCCAAAAACAATATCAAACTCCGCAGCCCTGAATGGAGGAGCCACTTTGTTCTTTACCACTTTTACTTTTACTCTGTTACCAATCGCTTCCTCACCATCTTTTATCTGCGCCATGCGACGGATGTCCAAACGGACAGAGGCATAGAACTTAAGCGCATTACCACCGGTGGTTGTTTCAGGATTGCCAAACATCACCCCGATCTTTTCCCGCAACTGGTTGATGAAAATACAGATGGTATTGGTTTTGCTGATCGTAGCCGTCAGCTTTCTTAAGGCCTGTGACATCAGACGGGCCTGCAGCCCCATTTTGCTGTCACCCATCTCGCCTTCCAACTCACCCTTAGGCACCAGCGCAGCTACAGAGTCAATGACGACAACGTCCAGCGCGCCGGAAAGAATAAGCCGGTCTGCAATTTCCAAAGCCTGCTCACCATAATCCGGTTGAGAGATCAGGAGGTTGTCGATATCTACACCCAGTTTTTGAGCATAAGAACTGTCGAAAGCATGTTCCGCATCTATTATAGCACACATCCCGCCCTTTTTCTGCGCCTCTGCAATAATATGTGTGGCGATAGTGGTCTTACCGGATGATTCGGGTCCATATATTTCAACTACCCGGCCTTTGGGTAAACCTCCAACGCCAAGAGCCATGTCCAGACCGATCGAGCCGGTCGAAATGACTTCCATCGCGTCCTGGCTTTTTTCATTCATCATCATTACGCTTCCCTTTCCAAAGTCCTTGTCTATTTTATCCATCGTCAGCTTTAAAGCCTTGAGTTTTTCTGCATTTGACATAATCGTAGTTTTTTAGTTCACCCAAATTTATTGATTCAGTAAAGGTAGGGTAATTATTTTATACACACTAACATATTTAGTATTTATTCGCTAATATTTTTGGTTCGCGCTGCCCCGTCCCCGCAGCCGGTTCACGGAACCCTCACCCCGCCGCCCCAAAACTCTCGCTAAGCCCGGAAATCCCCAGAGCTTCGGCGGGGCTGCTTAGTCCTTCGTCGAAGCTTCGTCCCCTCGGAACTTCGGGAAAGCTTCGTTCCTCGCTTTCCCTTGTTCGTAACCTTCGCTCCGCTCGGTTATCTCGCTCGTTAGAGCTTCGGCGGGGCTTCGTCCCTCGCCCCTTCTCGCTCGTTCCCTTCGCTCCGCTCGGGAACGCTCCGCTCGGGAACGCTCCGTTCGGGAATCCCCGCCGCCCGGTCGCCGCCCGGATTTTTAACTTTTCCAGGCAACCCAGGATTCGTAAACTGCATTTTAACAGGACACCGCGGGCAGGTGCGGATGAATAAGCGGGCGGGGCCGGTCGGAAAGATCATATGAATTTACCGGAACAAATAGAAGATGCTCGCTCTGGAAGCGCCGCGGCGCAGAAATACCTCTTTGACCATTTAGCCGATGCTATGATGGCCCTCTGCTGCCGGTATGTGAAGAACCGCGAGGATGCAGAAGAGATATTACTGGACGGATTTTATAAATTCTTCAAACACCTGACGGATTTCCGCTACCAGGGAGAAGCTGCCCTCTATGCCTGGATAAAAAGGATCATGGTCAACGAATGCCTGATGTTCCTTCGCCGGCATCATGCTTTTTCCATGCTGACAGAGACCGCGGCGGAAGAACTTCACCGGGTGGAAGAACCTCTGGACCATTTATCTGCAGCCGAGATATTCGATCTTATCCTGCGACTGCCCGTGGGCTACCGGACAGTCTTTAACCTCCATGTCATCGAAGGAATGGAACATAAAGAGATCGCCGGGATACTGCGCATCTCCGAAGGGACGTCTAAGTCGCAGTTAAGCAAGGCCAAACTCTTATTACAAAAGATGTTATTACAAAGAGGAGTAGATTATGTCAAACGAAAGACCCGATGAATTTTTTTCCTGGCGTAGCCGTCTTGAGCCGCCGGATGCCCTGCCCGCGCAAGGGCTTGATGACCGGGCCCTCAGCTGGAAAAAACTGGCTGGCCGTCTCCGGAACGACCCGCAGGCCGTGGGCGGCCTCAAGGGCAAATCCCCGTTAGACGCCGGAACCCCCTTGCAGGATACCGGAACGCTGCCTCTATCCCGCACCGGAACCCGCGACCGTATGGCTTACCGGATAGCCGCTGCCTGCCTCTTGCTGGCGCTGATCCCTGCCGCACTTCTTTTTCATCCGTCCAATGCGCCCAACCCGACCGTCGCGCCCAACCAGTCCGGCTCATCCGTCTACCCATCCACCCCTTTCTCCAGCCTGGCCGCCCCCCCGCCTGCCCGCCCGTCAGTTCCCGTGGCGCCCCCTTCCGGCTTGGCATCCAACGAAAACTCACCCATTCTGCGATCGGGCCCAACGGCAAAAGCCCTGGCCCGCCCTAACCCCCCGGCCACAGCCACCCACCCGGACCTGGCAGCAGCCCAGCATCCCCCCATGCCCGCCCGCCCGGACCAGATACCCGCCCAACATACCCCCATGCCCACCCGCACCGACCCTCTAACCCTCCATCCTGACCCAACGCCCCGGCAGAAGGACAGCCCCTTAACCCCAACGATCCTTGCAGCCCTGCAACTTAACAATGACAGCCCGCCTCAGCAGACAGCGCCTCGGACAGACCCAACGAATAAGACATTGATAAACAAACAATTAAGAATAGTTCATATCAACGAGCTCGACGATCACAGACAACTGGAACCCGCCATGACATCCGCGCGCGACCGGGAACCGGAGATCAAAGTTTTAATTCTTTTCAACAACCATTAATATGCAATCATTCAAAAACGGGGTGTTTAGCTTTTTTTTGCTAGGCATCACAGGGATCCTGTGTGCACAGGACAATAACAACAATTACAAAAAGCTTCCGCCGGAAAAAAAAGTATACGCGTTGCCCCCCTTCAGCATCAAACGCATTTATCATGTCGACCTGGGCAAAGGCAACCAATTCCAGCTGGAGATCGGCGATCCCGGCGAACTTGACCGGTTCCGGAATGTCGACTCTATCCTGCTGGTATTCCTCAGCGATCTGAAACTCTTCCGCGACTCTCTCGCCGACCCGCTAACGGTGAAACGTATCGACTATCTGGTAGAAGTTTCAGGAAGGAAAAAATTACGCCTCCACCAATACCGGTCACCGGAATCCAACTTCCTGCTGGACGGCGGAGATCCCGCCCAGCTTCGATTGCAACAGGATACGATCTATTTACTGATGCCCTCTTTCCACAATGGGGAGACCTATCATAACCGGCTCGGATTTTTCCTCAACCGCTTTGACCAGCTGGAAAACCTTGTCACCAGCGGATTAAACGAAAGGATCCGCCTGATAAAAGAAGATGGCGGCTGGACCAAAAAGCACGGCCTTCTCTACATGGACGCTGACCCCACCATTACAATGGATCCTTTTGATAGAGACTTTCTTCAGCCCGATATTTTTTTGAACGTACAGAATTATAAGAATTATTTTACGCCTTCCGTCGGTCTGGGCATTAACATACATTTAAAGAGAGGCTTCAACCTGCACGATATCAGCGCCTCCTGGGAACCCTCCTTCTTTTTCGCGACCAACGGGCAGGGCAATCTGCAAACCTACCGGAATGATTTCCTCGTCGCACGCTACTCCTGGGATGTGAGCGATCATAATTACGATCCATTAGATGCCATCGGCCTACGCACCAATATTTCTCTGGGCTACCTGATCCAACGCCAGGGGAATTTTTTTCCTCAACATGCCTTCCGGCTTACTGCCGGAGACATAACATTTCAACATGGCAAGCTTCTTCTTCAACCTATGATTTATTTTAACGATTTCTTTAGAGGCGTAACACCCGGTCTCAGGCTTAGCTTCAGAGCGCTGTAATCCCGATGGGACGCGCTTCGGCGCTAAACGATAAAAAGATTGTCTCATTGCGCGGGTAATTTAAAAATACATGCAAAACGATTTTTCACGAACGTTCCACGGAACATAGAGCAATAATATTATCTGTAAATAGCCCAACAGCCATGAATTTGGCATTAAATTCGCCTATTTTTCCATGCAACAAATTTAGGTATCTTGGTTTGTTGAGTTATCTTTGACAAATTATTCTTCTCTTACCGCATGACTATACGCGAAGAAGGGATAATTATTTTTTAAAAAAATGATATTACTATGAAGCTTAAACAAACATTGCTCTTCACTGTTCTCTCTGTGTTCCTATTCTCATGCGTAAGTTCAAAAAAATTCAAAGCCGCCCAGGCAAAAATTGACTCTTTAACCGCTGCCAACGCCAAACTGGCAAGCGACCTGAAAAACTGTAACGACCTCACCGCTGACGACGCCAACAAACGCTCCGCTTTACAAAATCAGATCGACGCCCTTAACAAACAGATCGACTTCCTGAAACAAAATCACGACGCTACCCTCAAACAACTGCAGGATCTTTCTGTCATTTCCAACTCTCAGGCAGAAAGCATCAAAAAATCTTTGGATAACATAGGCAATAAAGATGCTTTTATTCAGAATCTTCAGGCTCAGATGGCTCATAAGGATTCCGTTAACATGGCCCTGGTCATGAACCTGAAAGGCGCCATTGGCAACATGGATGACAAAGACATCAACATCAAGGTGGACAAGGGTGTAGTATACATCGACATCTCTGACAAAATGCTCTTCAAGAGCGGCAGCTATGACGTTACCGAAGGTGCCAAGACGGTACTCGGTAAAGTCGCTACCGTACTGAAAGCTCAGCCCGATATCGAGTTCATGGTAGAAGGCCATACCGATAACAAGGCTTACCACCACCCCGGTCAGCTGAAGGACAACTGGGATCTTAGCGTGAAACGCGCTACTTCCGTTGTTCGTATCCTGCAGACACAGTATGGCCTCGACCCGGCTCATATCACTGCAGCTGGTCGCGGCGAATACGTTCCCGTTACGGCTAACGACACCGACGAAGGCCGTGCCGCTAACCGCCGTACACGTATCGTGATCCTGCCTCAGCTGGATCAGTTCTTCAAACTTCTCGAGAAGAAATAAGCTATCTCACATAAAAAAAGAAACCCGCCAACCGGCGGGTTTCTTTTTTTTATCATATGACAATCATTTTATTCGATATTCTGCGTTAGAAGACTATTCCTGTAATAGTAGCCGACTTTATGAAGAACAGATTGTCCAAAATTATTGTTTTGGTTCTGCTTATGGCTTCCCATCTGCTCTGTCTTGGAGAAGATGGAGCTCCCGTTGCCCAAAAAGGAATACTGGATCTCAGAAAGTCGAACCTCTTCTCTAAAACCTTGTCACTCAATGGAGAATGGGGATTCTATTGGAACCGCCTTCTATCCCCGGATAGCCTGCCCGCCGTTACTGCCTATGCATCTTACCCTGTTCTCTGGAACGAACTTACCCTCAACGGGCAGAAGATTTCTCCACAGGGGTATGCCACCTATACCCTGACGGTCCTGCTGCCAGCCAAAAGACCACGCATCGGTCTTGAGCTGCCGGACACCTATTGTTCTTATAAACTATTCGTTAACGGTGTTGCCCAGTCACAGAACGGACAGCCGGCAACGACCAAAGAAAAAGCCAGACCTTTCTGGGTTACCCGTTCTGTCGTGTTGCCGCCCGGAGAATCCGATACCCTGGTGATGGTGATGCAGATCGCGAATTTCTAGCATTCCCGTGGCGGTCCCTATAAAGAGATACTGCTTGGAGATAAAGATGAAGTGATCCTTAAAAAATACCGGGATACCGCTTATGATTTCCTGCTGGCTGGCTGCCTGTTCATGGGCGGCATATTTTTCCTCGCGCTTTTCATATTCGCCCGCAACGACAAGACAATCCTCTATTTTGCCCTGTTTTGTCTCGTATTCAGCTACCGGATGATCGGCACCGACCACTATGTCCTTCATTCCCTGTTTCCTGAGCTAAGCTGGTTTGTCACCACCCGGATAGAATATCTCACCCTTTCGCTCAGCATAATGCTGTTCTCCATTTATACTCTAAAACTTTATCCCGAAGATGCCCATCCGGTTATCATGAAAGGACTGATCTGGTTTTGCGGGCTGTATACGGTGATCATTCTTTTTACGCCCACCCTTATCTTCACCAGTTTCCTTATCTACTTCCTGCTGGTGATGTTCATTTGCATCGCCTTCGCCATGTATATCTATCTGCAGGCTGCCCGCCACAAGCGTAGCGGCTCATTGTTCGCTCTTCTCAGCACGGCTGTAATGCTGTTTCTCTTTTTGCTGATGAACCTGCACTATTTCTTTATTATAACCGACCTTAGGATACCCCTGTTCTTCGGTTATATTTCCTTTTTCTTTTTGCAATCCCTGGCCCTGTCACACCGCTTCGCCCACACTTTCCGGCAAGCTACACGCCTGGCCCAGCAAGGACTTCGGGCAAAATCTGAATTCCTGTCCACCATGTCCCACGAGATAAGGACCCCCTTGAATGCCGTTATCGGCATGGCGCACCTGCTCCTGCGCAACCAGCCGAGGACCGACCAGGAACAAGACCTCGGAGTATTGCTCTTTTCCGCCAATAACCTGCTGTCTATTGTCAATAATATTCTCGACTATAATAAGATTGAAGAAGGGAAGATAGGTTTTGAACAGATCTCCTTCGACCTTTCTGCCATCGCCCGCAACATCGTGGCAGGTCTGAAGAATACGGCGGATGAAAAAGGGATAGCCCTGATCATCGATATCGATCCCCAACTGGACAAAAAACTCATGGGAGACCCCACCCGCACCAGCCAGGTCATCAACAATCTTGTGCACAACGCCATCAAATTTACCCGGCAAGGTTCTGTGCGGCTGACCCTTGCCGTGGAACCCTCCTTGCCGGACTTCATGACGGTCACCGTGAAAGTGGAGGATACGGGTATTGGCATCGCTCCTGAAAAACAACAGATGATCTTTGACCGGTTCACCCAGGCAGATTCCTCTACATCCCGCAGTTATGGCGGCACAGGCCTGGGATTAGCCATCACTAAAAAAATACTCGAACTGCAAGGCGTTCCTCTCCAGTTGAAAAGCACACCGGAAACAGGCTCTTGTTTTTATTTTACCCAGACTTTTTCCATCAGCAAAGAGGCCCAGACAGAGCAGCGGGATGATCTTCCGGTAACCGGCAATGGGCCCCTGCTTTGCGGTATTCATATCCTGCTGGTGGAAGACAATCCCCTGAATGTCCTCGTGGCCCAGACCATGCTGGAGAACAACGGCGCCGTGATAGACGTAGCCACCAATGGTAAAGAGGCATTGGATAAGCTCGATCCTATCCGTCACCACCTGGTTTTAATGGATCTGCACATGCCTGTAATGGATGGATATGAAGCGACCGTTCTGTTGCGCAAAAGGGGGGAGACCATACCGATCATCGCGCTGACGGCCAGCACGCCGAAAGAAGTGGAAGATGAGGCTTTCGCCGCCGGTCTCACGGATATTGTTGTAAAACCATTTAGCCCGGAAGAACTTTACCGCGTCATTCTCCAGCACGTCCGATTGGTCGCCAGTTAGGCTTACCGCCGGAAACGCGCTTCTTCCAGATCCAGCTCGAACTCTTTATTGCGAAGGAACTCTTCCGAATATTCATTGTCCCTGCGCATCTGCAGCAGCTCCTGTCTTTGTATGCTCACCAGCTCGACCAGCAGCTGGCGGTAGCGCGGTAAAAAGTCCGGAGACATATCTTCCCCTTCCTCTTTTTCCAGCCGCTTGCCGGCTATTTCCACCATTCGCTCATAACGGGCTTTCAGCCGGTTGAAAGCATCGATCGATTCGGCCTCTTTGCTGTATCCGGTCTTGATGTATTCCAGCGCGGCCGTGGCAAGCCTTAGCCGTATCGCCAGTCGTTGTTCTTCTTCATTCTCTTTTACGGTGATATCCAGTTTGCGGATGATATACGGGAGTGTCAGCCCCTGGAGGACCAGTGTGAACAGGATGACGGTAAAGGTGATAAAGAGGATCATATTCCGGTGAGGAAAAGCTGTCGTGTCGCTCAACATCATCGGTATGGCCAGAGCCGAGGCGAGCGAGACCACGCCCCGCATGCCACTCCATCCTATGACAAAAATAGTCTTTACTCCGGGGTTGACTTCCCGGAGACGGATCTTCTTACTACACATCCGGGGTAGAAAGGCGCCGGGATACACCCAGGCAATACGGACCATGATGGTCACGAGGCTGATGGCGACACCATAGAGAATGGCCGACCTCAACGAATATTCTCCCAACCCCCTGACAATACCCGGCAGCTGCAAACCTATCAGGATAAAGACGACCCCATTCAGCAGGAATACCACGACGTTCCACACGCTCTGGCTTTGCAAGCGCGAACTATAGCTGAACAATTCATGCGACCGGTAACTTACAAAAAGCCCGCCGCTGACTACGGCAAGAACGCCGGAGGCATGAAAATGTTCAGCCGTGATATACATCAGGTAAGGAGACAGCAGCGTAATCACAGTATCGATAGTAGAGGTTGTCGGCAGCCACCGGTGCATGGCAGAAACAATACCCCCTATCACCAGCCCGATGGCGATACCCAGGCTTACGACGACCATGAAGTCTACACCCGCCTTCCAAAAGATGAATTTCCCCGTGAAAATAGCAGCCAGGGCAAAACGGAAGACGATGAGACTGGACGCATCATTGACCAGGCTTTCCCCTTCCAGTATCGTGACGACCGGCTTGGGCATCTTCAGATTCTGCAGCACCGTGGTGGCAGCAACAGCATCGGGCGGCGAAATGATCCCCCCCAGCAGGAAACCCAGCGGCAGCGAGAAACCCGGGATCATATAATGGGCAACGATAGCCACCGTACAGCTGGTAAAGATCACCAGGCCGAAAGCCAGCAACCCGATAGGCCGCCGGAATTTCCAGAAGTCATGCCATGAAGTATACCAGGCCGCCGAATACAACAGCGGCGGAAGGAAAATAATAAATACAAGGTCCGGATCTAGCGCTATCTGCGGAATACCCGGTACGAGGCTGAGGATAAGCCCCCCGATGACCAGAAAAATAGGATAGGAGATATGCAGCTTGTGACTCAGCATGGCTAACATGGAGACAACAAACAGCAAGGATATGATCAGTAATAGATTGTCCTGGAGCATGCCTGTAAATTAGCACTTATCAGGATAACTGTTAATGCCGTTCCGCGGGGAATTTATTCCCCAGCTAAACATATTATCTATTGGCATAATTTTTCGGCCATTATTCAGGCGACCAGTTCTGAAGCTTTTTGAAAATCTATAAAAATACCGCCATGAAATTCATTGCTGCTGCCTTTTTATCCTTTCTTATCGGCTGCCAGACCCCCACCGGAAAACAGGAAAAACACCCCGCCGACACTGTCGTAGCAGCTCATTCGACACCCGCTGCGCCCGATACGACCTCGCTGGGAGGCGCCTGGTATCTGCAGCCTGTTCTGCCATCGGACACGGCAACAGGAAAGACGCCGACCCTGATCTTCGACCTGGCAAAATCCCATTTTGCGGGTAATACCGGCTGTAATACCATGCGGGGCGCGTTCTATTTTAGCAAAAACGATAGCAGTCTTTCATTTAGTGATAAGATCATTACAACAAAAATGGCCTGCCCGGGTTATAATGAACCGGCTTTTATGAAAAGCCTGAAAAATGCGACACATTACCGGCTTCACAACGGGGTTCTCTCCCTGCTGTCGGACGATAATGCTGAACTTTCGCGCTGGATGAGAAAGCCCTCCGCTTCGCCCAGATCGCTGAAGGCGTAATACACAGGTAATGCACAATTCGCTGACGAAACAGTAGCATAACACAAGCTTTACACTGTGGTAACATAATTGGAGGAACTTTCCTATAATGAAAGAATTTTTTATGACAAACACACTGATAGACCTAACAAGGGAATTGCTCAGCAGTGGAGTATTCAATCATCTTCCGGATAATGAGATCGCCCGCCTCCACTGGATCATTCTTCAGGGTCAAAGCGGTGAACAGCCGTCTTTGCAACCTTTATTCAGCTATTGGTACCGCGGAGATTATTACTCTTCCAATGCTTCCGCACGTCTCTTACAACAATGTAATGAGTACCTGCAGCGCATGGGCCAGCCGCTGATCGATGTATACGGTGAAGAATTTTACGAGGCGTAACCCGCTACCCGAATTCCGGCCCCTCACTCCCCTTGCACGGCCAGCCCGCTAAAACCCCGGCCGAGCCTCGCATCCCCCCGGCCGTCCCCCTCACACCTGCGGCCTATAATAGGTCCCGGGGTCGGTCAGCACCTTTTTCCACTGCCGTTGATGGCTCTCCTGCCATTTCCTGTTCGGGTGTACAGCCCAATTCACCGCTGCCAGTTGCTGCCGCACAAACTCCCGCTGTTCGGGATGTACAAACAACGGATGCCGGTAGTACCATTGCGGATCCTTTGTCAGGGTTTTCCAAAAAGCCGCAAAATCCGGATACATGGTCTCGAACACCTTCACCTCGTCTTTATCAGTATCGTAAGTGCTATGGTTATAGTAAAAGGACACTCCTTCCTGTTCACCGGTCACCCGGTAAAGACTTCCACCACTGTCCTCTGAGCTAATGTCAAAATAGAGTTCTTTAGGCATAAAGAAAAATAGTACTTTCGGATTATATTTCTGTTATCTTATTAAAAATAATTCATATGGCTCTTATCCCCAATAATAAAAAGAAGAAAGACGGTAAACAACCTGCTGCGCCCAAAAGCAATATTCCCGGTTTTCCTTCCGGTTCCGGTAAAGGCAAAACCAGCAAAGGCGCAGTAAAAAATACCCGTCTCACAGGCGGTTCTCAACGCGGATCCTAAACGGGCCTGAACCCCCTGTTCAATTGTTCCTTTTCCTGCCGCTCCTGCTCTTTGCCGGCGGCTTCTTCATCAGGGAACGTCTTCACCTGGATCTGCCCCCTCGTGCCCATCCGTCCCCAACGCGTCACCACCTTATTCCCATCCGTCGCAGCCTCCCAGAATTTATCGACCCCGCCTTCTTTCAATTCCAGCCGGCGGAAATCTAAATGATCGTATTGACCCGTGCCTCCTCCCGTCGCGAGACCCGATCCGCTGCCCGCGGGGTCGGAAACCCCGTCCACCCCCAACGCCTTTAATACCGCTTCCATTACTTTCTGCGGCTGATGAAGCCAGTCTTTTGCATATACGGGCAGGACCGTCCAGCCAAAAGTCTTCAGGATGGCCGGCCGCTGAAAATACTGCTCCACCAGGTTGTCATTGCGGTAATGCAACTCATCGTCGATGAGAATGGCCAGCGAATAAGCCGGGTCTTCCTGTTTGCGTTTTACCGCCAGCGAACACTTGAAATCCGATTGTCCCACCTGTTCAGCCACCTCGTAGCCCAATGCGGTCAGCTGTTCTTTTAACTGTGCCCGGATCACCGTCGGCCGGATCGTACCCTGAGCCGAAGCCTTGTCCGGTGCCAGGCTATCGAGTATCCCCCTTGCCGCAGCCATCCGCCCCAGGCTGATCAGTTCGGCATATTGCAGGAAACGCCGCAGGTAATTGGCGCCCTCATTGTATTCATTGGTAACCTGTTCATACCGGATGCTGCTCACAACGGCCATATGTTTCCGGGCCCTGCTGAACAGCACGTTCAACCGTTTCTCCCCGCCTTTTTTATTCACAGGACCAAAATTCATCAACATCCTGCGCCGGCTGTCGGGCCCGTAACAGACGCTCATAATGATAATGTCGCGTTCGTCACCCTGTATATTTTCAAGATTCTTAATGATCAACCCGGTAAACTGATCATTTTCCGTCCGGTTATACGCTTCTTCCAAACGCTGACCAAAAACGGCGTCTTCGCCGGCCAGCAGATCGAGCGCAGTTTCAATGGCCGACTGCTGCTGCTGACTAAAAGCAACGATACCTATACTTTCCTTCGTGTCGCGGCGTAATAGCTCCCTTACCAGATGGGCGATATAGCCGGCCTCTCCGGAATTGCTTCTTTTATCGTATACGCTATCCGGCAGGTGATGAAAGCTGATGCTGCGATCAAAAAGACAATGAACGCTTGTAACCGCTTCTTCCGGATGGGTGATCCGTATCGGCGGTTTTTCCTGATGGTGAATTGTTTTATCGGGAATGGTCAGCAGATAGCCTTGATAAAAGGCATGATTGCTATAGCTGATCAGGGTTTCATAATGACTGCGGTAGTGCCAGCTCAATAGGGTAGACTCCAGCTTGCGCGCCCCCTGCACCAGCAGGCTGTCGGCATCGTCACTCAGCCACTCGTTCTCTTCCCGGTCTTCCAGCTTGTCCATATCGTCCGGGTCTTCTGCCCTGGTACTAAAGAAATCCGTTGGCGGCATCTGTTTTTCGTCTCCGACGATGATCGTCTGTTGCGAACGGTACAACGCAGGCACCCCTTCTTCCAGGGTGATCTGGCTGGCCTCATCAAAGATCACCACGTCAAAATGATTGCTGTCCAGCGGCAGGCTATCGCTGACACTATAAGGGCTCATCAGCCACACCGGTTTAATGTCTTTAAGGACCAGCCCGCTTTCTTTTTCGGATAGTTCCCGAATGCTCTTGTACCGCATGCTCTTCCCAAACTCATTTTCCAGGATCTTCCGGCCTTCTGTATACGCTTTTTTAAACTTCTTTTGTTCTTCATTTAATTGGCTCGCCGCCCTTCCGGATAGTTCCAGTTGCTGTAGGAATCGTTGTCGTACATAGGCGCGGATTATATTGGCGTTCAGTTCGAGCAAGGCCGCATATCCTTCTCCCAGTTGCTGTACCGCCCTGTCCAATGCCTGCCGGTCGATACCTGCAAAGACCCGGTTGGCCTGATACAGGTCGCGCAGTGATTTCCAGGCGATGGCGGCGCCGATCTGCTCCCCACGGAGCGGCAGTCGTCGAAGCGCATTTTTCACGGCCGGAGAAAGACCGGTAAACGAGCGTAGAACAGGCAGCCAATCCCGAAGCCCGTCCGCATTCAATTGAATATTTTGTAGCTCGTCCCGTATAACAGAGAGATTGCCGGCCGGAATTTCCTGCAGACATCTTTTCAATTGGATCTCCAGCTTGTTCAGGGGCTGGTGCAGTGCCTGTAGTGCTGTCACCAGAACAACGCCCTCGGAGTGTAACAGCAGATAGTCCAGTTCCGCATTTCCCTTTTTATTTTGAAGGAGATCGATGCTGAGCCATGCAGTTTCGAGATTATCCATCTGGTAGTCCTGCTCCAGGCGGAGTTTTGTTTGTTCCACGTCTGCGCCAGCCTGATACTCCTCTTTTAGTTGTTCCAGCAGGCTCCGGAAAGAAGGTTTTATCGCGAGGCGGGAAATATCATAACTGTTTTGTATTTGTTTCCTCAGCCTTTTCCAGCTACCATTAAACCTGCCGGAAAAAGTATTTTCATATTTGACTGCCAGCGCGATCGCTGCATCAAGATCCTGCCGGGGCAACTTTTGTGTCCAGTCTTCATTCTTTTTCAGGGCCTGCTGGTAAATGCCTTGCTGCTGCCGGTAATGCCGCAGACGGCGACCTAGTTCTTTGGCTTCTTTCCCGTCAGGATCAGCAAGTCTCATGAAACCCGTTTGGGCAAAAGGATATAACAGCACGGCAAACTGGATCAGATTTTTAAGACGCTCCATGTCCTGCATATGCCGGGGATCGACCCGGCAGGATCCCAGCAAACGTTCTGTTTCGTCCAGTGCTGCCAGCGCCTGCTGTAATACCTGGTCCAGGGTCTGATGCGGAGCGGCCGAAAGCAGGATATTTTCTTGTATACGGCTGAAAGGATGCGTGGCGAAAACAGGGTCTGCCCCCGTCTCTTCAAGGACACTGTCCAGTTCCTTCAGGACAGCGCCGGCCGCCTTCCAGTCGGGATAGTCAGGGAGCAGTTCTTCTTCTTTTGCTTCGACAGGAACCAGTTCTTCTCTTAACAAAATGAGGTCTTCGATCAGTTGGCGCACCCCGATGCCGGTATCTTTTCCTGCCGACAAACTGGTGGTATGGAACTCCCGTATAAGATCCAGTTGAACGTTGATCCTGTCCAACAACAGCTGCCGGCTGGTTTTCAGCTGGGCAAGATCCAATTTATTCCCGATAAAGTCTTCGTAGGTAGTTTTGAGGTTTTTGATAAACTCTCTTTTGTCACCCTGGCTGTCATGTATATAACAACAGAGCTCTTCCAGCCCCACCTGTTTCAGCCGGTGATAAACGACGTCGAGGGCGGCTCTTTTCTCGCAGATAAAAAGAATATTCTTTCCCCGCGCAACAAAGTCGGCGATGAGATTGGTGATGGTCTGGCTCTTACCGGTGCCGGGCGGTCCTTGAATGATATAATTATAGCCGGCCCTGCTTTGCAGGATGGCCCTTGTCTGCGTAGGGTCTGCCGTGATCACATGATACCAGTCATCGGGCCGGTTCAATTCTAAATTGAATTCCGGAAAATGACGAGGCTGATCGTTGAACAGGGCATCGAAGACATGGTGCTGCAACTGCTGGTCGATGACCATATTGTAATCCCTCACCAGGCTCATTTTCTTGTAATTAAAGTTGCCCAGCACCATATGGCAGACGTCAAAATCCCAACTGTAGGGGTTGTCCTCGCTTTCCGCCAGGGTATAGATATCCTTCTCCCGCACGCCGGCATCGGTCTGGCCCCGCCCGCCAACATCAGTCTCGCGCCCCCCGCTGCCGGTCAACCTCCGGGGTTCCACCCGGACCCCGGCGTCTGTCAGGAATTCGAGAAAGCTGGTCCTGGGTTCGATCCGCTGCCGGAAGATCTCCAGGCCAAGAGGCTTGTAATGTTCCTGTCCATAGCTATAGGGAATGGTCTGATAGCTGGTCTCCTGCCCCGGCATCCGGCGTAGCCGTTTGCGATAATTGTTGACGGTCTGTCTTGCTTCACTGTGGATAAGCCGGATACGGGGCTTGTCGATATAATGAAGGACGATGCCCTGATTGGCCTCTTCGATCTGCGCTTTTAGATGATGATAAAACTGTTCCGGACTCATCTCGTCCAGGTCGATAAGATCAGGCAGCCGGATACCATACAACTCTTTCAATTGTCCCGCCAGCACCGGGTTGACCTCCGCAGCATTGTCGAGAACTTTTAATACATAATGATCTTCTTTAAGTTTTTTATTCTTTTTGAGACTTACCGGCAGGAGAAGTAAAGGGCTCTGGATCCTTTCTTTCGGGTCTTCCTTCAGATTATGCCAGTTGAGAAAGGCGATCACCAGCTTTAGTTGACTGAACCCATACTCCTGGACATCCCGCTGCGATTCTACCCGTACCCTGTCCAGCGAGGCCGGCAGGTAAACATGGTCTTCGAAACGAAGATATTTGTTCAGCACGATCTCTTTCATGCCGGTGATATGGTCCGCCAGCTCGCCATGCCAGGTGAACAACAGCTCGGGACGGATGCTCTGGTAATGCAGAACGATCGGTACGCTGCTGACGGTCAGATTGACAAACCGCATATTGGGTTTGTAATATAGAAGTCTGTTCCGCCGGCTGGTGTCGAAAAGACGATTGCGCAGCTTGTTCAGGATGAACGTCTCACGCGCCTTTAATTCTTTATGGACCCAGCCTGCTATCTGGCTTAGATCGGTTTGTTTTTCGGGATCATAGTCGCGGTAATGTTCCAGCCGCTGGATGACATCATAGAGATCCTGAGAACGGCGGCTTCGGTCCAGTTCGGTCATTTCGGTGATGAGCCGGCCCAAAGAGGGATGTATTCGCGGGTAATGCTGGGAAGGCTTAGTCCGCCGGTGGACAAACGACCGGAGGTCATCGGCATCATAAAGGTCCAGTCCCATGGCCATGCCGCCGAGAATAAGCCCCAGACAAAAGATATCGGTTTGCGGATCATGATGACCAACAAGTTGTTCAAAACAGCGATACCCCGGCAGATAGGCAGGATGTAGCAGCGGCTCACGGAGATCGGTATGTATCTGAAGGGTTTCCGAGGACATAGTGTCATTTCCGGCATCGGTCCGGAGCCTGATGGTGTCAACCACGTCGATACTCCGGCTCTGGTTGCGTGGAAAGAGAGCCTGCACGCGATGTAAGGCTTGCACCGGTGTATGTGCCGCCGTCTCGTCGATATCCAGCACACGGTCTGTCAGGAACAACGCGTTTTCCCGCTCAAAAGGCCCGACCAGCCCCGATTCATGAAAACCTAAAACTTCCCGGAAGAGGGGCAGGACAAAAGCGATGCTGTCGTCAGTTGAATAATCTCCTCTGTCGAAGGCGGTCTGAAGAAAGGTCGTAAATGGGATGCGGTTCGTTTCCATGCGATGGGTCTCCATAAGGTTGGTTCGGATTAATCATCAGGTGCTGCTCTCGTAAGCCGCCTGCACCTTTTGTTTGTGTTGCTGCCATTTTTTATCGCTAAGCTGTAACTCTTTTTTATATATCATTTCATAGGTAGCCGTAAGCTGTATGTCCGCAGCGAATTCGAAAGCCCGGCCTGCCGGCATTTCCTCCAGGGAAGGGTCTGCCAGGGCAAAATCCAGCAATACATAAGCGAAATACTCCCGGACACTGGAATGTGCGCCGGCGATCGCGTCCATGAGTTTTTCGCGTGCGCCGTCGCCGCGGTCAGCCCCCCTGCGGCCACCCTCGATGCGGTCACCCTCACTGCCGCCGGAACTTTTACCACCGGCCTCGCTGCCGCCGGCTCCCTCCCCCCCGCCGGCAAACCGGATGTCGGAAAAATATTCGCTCGCCAGCCCCATCACCAGGGTGCTGTGGAACCAGGCGGGCCTGAGATATTCCTGCAGGAATAGCTTGGTAAGATCGTTCAGTTCGCGCTGCGAGAAAAGGTCCAATCTGTCCAGTTCGGGCTGCCCCTCGATCATCCGGCTAATGGCGTCCTCGTTTGCCCTTTCCCGGGGCCCCTCCCCGAAAACCGGCACCCCCCCTCCCTCCCCCGGATCAGGCGCCCCCGCCACCTGCTGCTGCTCCCAGAGCCTCAACGCACGGGTCCGGATAAAATTTTCCGGATGGGTCGGCATCGCCGACTGCGTACCCGGCTCCGCGGAGAAGATAGCATCCGCCTGCTGGCTATAACCTTCGGCATTCACTTCCGACAGACCGGTCGCGATCTTCACCAGCGATGTGATCACCGGCCCCCGGTGGCCCACTACTGCATATGCGCCGCGGTCGCAGTATATCTCGGTGTAGAGCTTGAACAGACGGGCGGTCTCGTAAAAGGGCGTCACAGACGCACTGGCCGAAGGCCCATCTTCAGATGGATGCGGGAAAGACGCTATTTTCCAGGAAGGCGGCTTTCCCGCATACGGCGGCTCGCTATTATAATTGTTGGCAATAGCCGTAATGATCCGGTCGGCCACCTCCAGGTCGCCATCCAGCAGCGTATACAGCCGGATATGGGTAAGTTCGTGAGCGATGACGGCCTGTAGCTCCGGCTCATTCAGCCGTTCCAGGATAGGACCGCTGAAGACGAGATGTGCCTGCTGGTGCAGATAAACGATGCTGGCATTCACATCGGGGTCATTGGTATATTGCGCCTGGTAAGCGGTCACCTGCAACGCACCCAGACCGAGTTTTTCCCGGGCTAGGTCGATCTTTTCATAAAGAGCCGGATCCGTCTCCCGACGGAACTGATAGGTGTTTTTTAATAATTCCGTCTGGAAAGAAACCAATTGTTCTTCCCGGGTACGGGCAGCGGCAAAAAACTCCCAGGTGGAAGTTTGCTGTTTAAAATAGTCACGCACTTTCAGATGATAGGGAAGAGCCTCGGGTAACATAGATGCCATAAATCTAACTAATCTCCTGCATACCCCCAACAGGACATCCGTCCCGGAACTTCGCCGGGATTTAATTAACTTCGCGGCATGCGAGACTATATTAGTGACTTGAACGACCGGCAGAAAGAAGCGGTATTACATAAAGATGGCCCTATTATGATCGTGGCCGGCGCCGGCAGCGGCAAAACCAAAGTGCTGACGACGCGTATTGCCCATTTACTGGCACAAGGGGTGAGCGCATTTAATATATTAGCCCTCACGTTCACTAATAAGGCGGCGAAGGAAATGAAGGAAAGGGTCGAAAAGATACTCGGGGATTCCCAGGCCCGCAACCTCTTCATCGGCACTTTCCATAGCGTGTTCGCGCGCGTGTTGCGCGGAGAAGCCCATCATCTCGGCTATGACAGGAATTTTACCATCTATGATACTGACGATGCGAAGAGTGTGTTGAAGACCGTTATCAATGAACTCAATCTGGATGATAAACATTATAAACCCAACACGGTATACAACCGGATCTCGCAGGCAAAAAACAGCCTGGTAGGGCCCGTCGAATATGCAAATGACTATGCGATCCAACAGGAAGACATGCGCGCCAACCGGCCGGCCATCGCCCAGATATTTGCCGCCTATTCCGCCCGCTGCAAAAAGAACGGAGCGATGGATTTTGATGACCTGCTGGTCAATATGTACGAGTTGCTGAAAAATCACCCCGAAAGCCTGCATAAATTCCAGCACAAGTTCAAGTATATCATGATCGATGAGTACCAGGATACCAACCCTGCCCAGTACGAGATCATCAAGCTCCTGGGCGCCGCTCACGAAAATGTCTGTGTCGTAGGGGATGATGCCCAGAGCATCTATAGTTTCCGGGGCGCTACCATCGAGAATATCCTACAGTTCCAAAAAGACTATGATGACGTCAAAGTCGTTATGCTCGAACAAAACTATCGCAGCACCCAGAGCATTCTCAATGTAGCCAACGAAGTTATTAAGAACAATAAAGGACAGATACCCAAAAATCTCTGGACGGACAATACCGCCGGAGAAAAGATCCGGCTTGTTCGCCTTATGACGGATAACGAGGAAGGGAAATTCGTGGCGGATACTATCCAGGAACAACGGCTGCGCAATCACTATAACAACCGGGATTTTGCTATTCTCTACCGGACCAATGCACAAAGCCGGGCTTTTGAAGAAAGCCTGCGCCGGATGGCGATCCCGTATACCATGTTTGGAGGGACCAGCTTTTACTCCCGTAAAGAAATAAAGGATTTCATCGCTTATTTGAGGATCATCGTAAACCCGCGGGACGAAGAAGCCCTGAAACGGATCATCAACTATCCTGCACGGGGCATTGGCAAGACCACGATCGACAGGGCCGTACTCAATGCCAACGAACAGAATATTTCGCTGTGGCAAGTGGTAGAAAGAGCAAGAGAATTCGGTTTCAAGGCCGGTACGCTGGAGGCGCTGGAGAATTTTGTGCTGATGATCCGTAGCTTTTCCAGCATGCTCGAGAAACACAACGCCTATGAAGTGGCTGCCCATGTCGGTAAACAAACCAACCTGGTAAAAGAATTATTCAGCGATAAGTCTACAGAAGGTCTCGCCCGTTATGAGAACGTGCAGGAATTGCTCAACTCTATTAAAGAGTTTACCGAGCGGCCCGATGAAGACGGCGTACTCGAGACCGAAACAAAGGGTCTGGGGAACTATCTTCAGCAGATCACTTTGTTGACGGATGCCGATGAAAAAGATCCCAATGCCGATACGGTCAAACTGATGAGTATCCACGCTGCCAAAGGCCTTGAATTCTCCTGCGTGTTTGCGGCCGGCCTGGAAGAAATGCTGTTTCCCAACGCAATGGCCATTAATACCCGGGAAGAACTCGAAGAAGAAAGAAGACTTTTCTATGTGGTGATCACCCGGGCCAAACAAAGATTGTGGATCACCTATGCCAATACCCGCTATCGTTTTGGCAACCTGGTCCAGAATGAACCCAGCCGTTTTATAGACGAAATCCCTTCAGAATATTTAGACCGCAGTTTTGCCGGGGGCGGCATTCGCAACCAGGGTTTCTCCGGCCCTTCCGGCTCCGCCTACGATCGCATGCACGGCAATGGATTTGGTAGTAATTCCGCTGCCCAGGCAGAAAAAAAATATGGCCCCCCTCCGTCAAAAAAAGAGACCAAGCCGGCTTATGTTCCTCCCAAACCATATATGAAAACTATCGAGCACAATCCAACACCCGATTTTGTAGCCAGCGACACTTCCGGATTACAGCCAGGCCAAAAAGTAGAACATCAAAAATTTGGATTCGGAGAAGTTCTCAGCATCGAGGGATCCGCTCATAGCCCTGTCGCAACGGTTAAGTTCCAGTACAATGGTGAGAAAAAGATCATGCTCAACTTTGCCAAATTGCGCATCGTAGAGTAGTTGCACATTTTTTGCAAGCTGCTGCGTTTTTTCAGTCTTTGGTGTGGGAAAATATCCCTGCAGTGGACTTTTTCTATCGACGGGAAAATTTTTTATCTGTTGGCCGCAGTAAGATAAAAAAAAGTCTTTGCAGACAGCATCGAAACTGCAGCTAAGTATTGATTTTAACAAAACTTCGCTACCTTTTCCGCATGACCGAACTGTACAAGATACAGCCAAAAGGATTGTATTTTGTAACCCTAACCGTAGTTGGCGGGATTGATGTATTCACCCGCCACGAATATTGCGATCTGCTGGTTGACAACCTCAACTATTGCATCGACAACAAACGGCTACGGGTATACGAATATGCCATCCTACCTAGTCAGCTGTATATGATAGCGGACATCGAGCAGGGGAAAGGTAATTTGCCGAAAGTATTACGCGACCTCAAAAGCATCTCGGCCAAACAACTCCTCCGCGCCATCTCCGAACACCCTGAAGAAAGCCGTAAAGAATGGCTCATGCGTTTATTTCATTTTTTTGCCAACCGGTATCAGCATGATTCCGAACATCATTTCTGGCAATTCGGGAACCAACCCGTCGACCTGGAAAAACTGGTGAAAAAAGAAAAACCCGTGCCCTCACCCATCGATAAGCTTTTAAAAGCAAAATGGGTAGATGACCCCCGGCATTATATTTATTGCAGCGCCTATCCGCGCCAACGGGTAAAATTGTCTACGGTAACAGACCTGCCTGCAGACGCTGAACCCCAAAAAATAACATAACCCCGGCAAACGAAAAGGGTTGTTTTTTTGTATCTTTAGAAACACCCCATAACCATAACCTGTGCATTACGTATTATTTTGTCACCAAAATAAACTGATAGGTTATGCTATCAAACGATAAGCCGATCTTCCCTGTTGACGCCTGTTATGTATTGACACTGAATACGGTAGACAAGATTGATGTGTTCGTTAGGCCGGCTTATAAACAGATCATCGCGGAGGCCCTGAACTATTTTATAGATACACAGGGCCTAACGATATATAGCTGGTGTCTCATGACCAGCCACCTCCACCTGGCGGTCCGGACCAAGGATGGCACAGCCCCCGCCTATTTTGAACGGGATTTCAAGAAATTTACAACCCCCCAGATACTGAAAACCATCGAAATGGAAATGGACTTCCGCCGGGATTGGATGATGCGGCATTTTGAAGAATATGGAAAACCCTTACGCAGGATCGAAAAATTCCATTTATGGCAGAATTGCAGCAGCCCATTGCGGATCGACGGTCAGCAACCCCGGGCTCTGCTCGACCGGATATTACATATCCATGACAACCCCGTCCGGGAGAAGATCGTCGAGCTGCCCGAGAACTACGTATTCAGCTCGGCCCGGGATTATGCAGGCATCCAGGGCCTGGTAAAGGTAAAGGTCATCCAGCAACAAGGTTTTTTTGGCGTAAAAATGCTGTCGGAGAATTAAAGGGCCTCCCGGAGCCCCTCTACGGTCTTCTTATCATTACCGACAAACACCCGTGCCCCGATCAACGCTACCGGCCTCTTTAGAAAGGTATATTCCTCGAGGATCAGCCGCCGGTAATCCGCTTCAGTGAGTTTTTTACCGGCAAATCCCATTTCCTTGTATTTAATGGCCCTCCGGCTGAACAAGGCTTCATACGAACCTGCTTTTTCCTTCAGCTCATCCAGCTGCGCCGGCGTGATCTTTTCCGTTTTGATATCCTGTAAAACAACCCCTTTTTTGATGGCCCCCGTTTCCTGTAATATCCGCTGACAGGTGCTGCAGGAAGCAAGATGATAGATCTTCTTCATAGCCGCGAATGTAATATTTTCTTTCTATTGCCGACAAATGGTATTATTGCTAAAACCGGTTCATTGCAAGCCCCCGACTTACAGGAAGCTTTTATCCGACTGATGAACGAACATCGCGGGATCCTGCATAAAGTATGCAGGTTGTATTGCTTTACGGACATCGACCGGCAGGACCTCTTCCAGGAGATAATTATCCAGCTCTGGCGTTCTTACCCTTCTTTCAGAGGAGAGGCTAAATTCAGCACCTGGCTCTATCGTATCGCCCTGAATACAGCCATTTCCGATCTGCGTAAACAACAACGCCGGATCACGCCTACCGACCCCGGCCAATTACCCACAGAATTGCAGGATATCCAATACTCCCGGGAAAAAGAAGAACAACTACAGCTATTATACGAAGCTATCGGCCGGCTGACAGAAGTGGAAAAAGCGCTGACGATGCTTTATCTTGAAGATAAAAGCTATCAGGAAATGGAAGAGATATTGGGCATTTCGCAGAACAATCTTCGGGTGAAAATGAACCGCATCAAAGAGAAATTACGTAAAATGACGAAGGAGACCGCTTATGGAATTGGAAAATCTTAAATATATCTGGGATGCACAGGTCACTCCTGAAACACCCGGCGCCGGCAGGGAAGAAATGCTTGCCCTCCTGCAAAAAAAGTCGCAGGGACCCGTCGCAAGAATGCGCCGCAACCTGATCGCCGAAGGACTGTTCGTCGGCATTACCTATATTCCCATGATCGTCCTTTACCTGGTTGCATTCGAGGGCCGGTTCTTTGCCATCTCCGTCCTGCTTTTTCTGATAGGGGCGTTCTTTGGAACCTATTATTATCATAAAATGAGGCTGCTCAAAGAGATGCAATGTGTTAGCTGTATGGTGCGCTCCAACCTCGCCCGCCAGGTGGATACCCTGAAAAAATATGTCCGTTTTTACCTGCTGGCCGGTACAGCGATCATCCCCCTCACGGCTTTTCTTAGTTATGCGATCCTGCACAGGCTTGCAACGCACCCCACCTCCGGCGCCCGGCTCTATCACCAGCTAAGCCCTTTACCCTGGTGGACCAACCCCATCCTCTGGCTTTTTTTTATGATACCGCTGACCATCGTTAGCTATTACTTCAATGCCTGGTATATAAACAAACTTTATGGACGACATATCAAAAAATTACAGGAATTGCTAAAGGAAATGGACGAGGAGTAAGTAATTTACCGGAAAACACTGCCATGAAAAAAGGAAAGATCTTCGCCTTCCTGCTGCTGACCACAGCCCCCTGTTTTGCACCCCCCCTTTCCGCCCAATCCCCGACCGTGGCTCAGCCAGCCCCGGACGAAACCGCTATCCGCCAGCTAATGTCCGCCCAATCCGCCGCCTGGAACCGTGGCAGCATCGAAGACTTCATGAAAGGCTACTGGAACAACGACTCTTTACTGTTTATCGGCAAATCCGGCCTTACCTATGGCTATGCCCAATCCCTGGCCAACTATAAAAAGAATTACGATAGCCCCGACAAAATGGGACAGCTCACCTTTACCCTGCTGAAGATTGACAAACTCTCACCGGAATACTGTTTCGTCATCGGAAAATGGGCGCTGAAAAGAAAGGCGGGAGACGTAGGCGGCATCTATACCCTTTTATTCCGGAAGATAAACGGCCAATGGCTCATCGTAGCAGATCATACCCAGGGCTAATCCCAATATACCCAGGGCTAACCCTGCTGGCGAGCCTACCCCGGCAGAACCTAGTTGATCAGCAATTTTCTAAATTCGGCGGAATCCCCGTTGAAAACATCAAAATCCACGCGTGTCACGATCCCATTGACCCGCCCGGCCTCACTATGCTGCCAGAAAGCCCAGTCCCTGTAGATACTGGGCCGCTCCTTTTGCAGATAGTGGGCTATCCATAAAGGATACTCGTCAAAATCGTCTTTCAGATATTGTTTGTAAAAATCTACATTGGTATAGATTATTGGAGTGACATGGTAATAGTCATGGACCGTTTGAAGCCACTCTTTGGCCCTTTCCCGCAACTTTTCCGGTGATACGCCATAGGTTTGCTCGATGTCCAGCACGGGCGGCATATCCCCCGGCATCAGTTCGACGGAATTGATAAAATTCTCGGCCTGGGCCTTCCCGCTTTTGGTAGATAAAAAGAAATGATAGGCGCCCCGCGCCAGACCCGCATCCTTTGTTTTTTTCCAGTTACGATGGAAATAAGCGTCTTCATTCCCTAACCCCTCTGTTGCCTTGATAAAAGCAAAACTCATCTGCACATTTCCGACCTTCATGTCTTTTACGGAAGACCAGTCGATGACGTCCTGGTATTTCGAAACATCGATGCCATGTATGCTATAGTTCGTGGGGATCTCGATCCCGAATTCGGGATAACGGACAAAATGGGACCTTCTTTCCTGCCACCAGTCATAAGCCACAAAACCAAACATGATCAGCACTGCGGCGCAAAGGGATAAAAGTACGATCTTCCAGGCTCTATGTTTCCTTGTATTTTTAGCCATGCCAGGTACAAACATAATTTACTATTTTTATATTTTATAGCGAACATGCCCTATTTTAACCGGAACGATACTATTAATTTATTGTCCAAACTCACAATAAAACGTCTGTGGAACGGGGTTAAAGTATTGAGCAGCTTTTACCTGAGTAAATGGACAAAAAAAGCCATACAGTGGGGATATCCGGTATCTATTTCCTTCGAACCCACCACATCCTGTAATCTCCGCTGTCCGGAATGCCCCAGCGGACTTCGGGCCTTCACCCGGCCGACAGGAATGCTTGAAAACAGCTTTTTCCGGCAGACGATCGACCAATTGTCCAAAGACCTGCTTTATCTGATCTTTTATTTCCAGGGCGAACCCTACCTGAACCCCTCTTTTCTGGATATGGTCGCCTATGCCTCTGCGAAAGGGATCTATACCGCCACCTCGACGAACGCTCATTACCTGAATGATCGCAATGCCAAAAGGACAGTGGAAAGCGGTCTCGACCGCCTCATTATTTCCATCGACGGCACCACCCAGGATGTTTACGAACAATATAGGGTGGGAGGCCGGCTGGAGAAAGTGCTGGAAGGAACCCGCAATATCGTCAAATGGAAAAAAGAGCTGAACAGCAAAACCCCTTTTGTTTTCTTCCAGTTCCTGGTCGTCCGGCCCAATGAACACCAGCTGGATGATATCCGGCGCCTGGCGGAAGAGATCGGAGTAGACCAGGTACGATTCAAAACAGCACAGGTATACGATTATCAAAATGACCCCAACGGTCTGATACCGGTCAATAAAAAGTACAGCCGCTACCGGAAGGACTCTAATGGCGTTCACTCTTTAAAGAACCATCTGGAAAACCATTGCTGGCGTCTCTGGCACGCAACGGTCATCACCTGGGACGGACTGGTGGTGCCCTGCTGTTTCGACAAGGATGCACAACATCCGCTGGGCGACCTGAAAGGAAAACCCTTTAAGGAAATATGGCACAATGAACAATATGTAGAATTCCGTCGTCAGATATTACAAAGCCGTAAGAATATCGATATTTGCGCCAATTGCAGCGAAGGCGCCACTGTCTGGGAAGATTGACTCCGGGACCAACGATCCCCACTTTCGCTGACCCGCACCCGTCTAAAAAACACCACCTGTATGTCTTTATCTGCGTCCGCATCCAGCCGGCTGGAGTTTCAGCATCAAACTATCCGCGAACTGATCCGGAATATCCCGGAGGAAATACTTCGCACTCGCCTCAATCCCGACAAATGGAGCGCCTTTGAGAATATCGCTCACCTGGCCGCCTATCAACCCATTTTCTTGCAACGGCTCGAAAGAATGCGCAGCGAATCGGATCCCGAATTCAGCCGGTATGTAGCAGAACAGGATCCTTTCTTCCCTCTCATGCTGGAAAAAACGCTGGCTCAAGTACTGGCAGCAATAGATGAAAAAAGACAGGAGATCATCACAGAATTAAAAGGGATGGACACCTCCACTCTCGCCCGGACGGGGATACACCCGAAGTACGGCCGTTTTTCGATAAGAGAATGGACCGAATTTTTCCTGCTGCATGAGGCCCACCATATGTATGCGCTGTTCATGCTGGTCCAGGACTTGCATAAAGTCCTGTAATAGAATTATTTCTTTACGTACATTTATACCTGACACTTTTGAAAAAAAGTCCGTGAACCATGGCACTTGAAAACGAAATAAACCAGCGCAAATTCCGCAGTGAATATCAGAAGGCGAGGATCAATATCATCTATACATATAACTGGATGACGGAAAAGGTCAACTCCATCTTTGAAGAATATGATATCACCCCGCAGCAATTTAACATTTTGCGCATCTTAAGAGGAGAAGGAAACGCGTTATCTACCATGCAGATAAGACAACGGATGCTCGATAAAATGAGCGATACCAGCCGTATTGTCGACCGCCTGTTGAAAAAAGGACTGGTGAAAAAGTCGCCAAATGCTGTGGACCGCCGGCTGGTGGACGTGGTGATCACTCAAAAAGGAAAAAAACTGCTCGAAAAAATGGATCCATTCGAAGACTATGCCGACAAGATCATGAATAACCTATCAGAAGAAGAAACAAAGACCTTGAACAACCTTTTGGATAAATTACGGAATATCAGCACCCTGCTGCTGGTTATGATGGGGTTGACCCTCGGAGTGCTCCTTCCGGCGCCGGGTTTTGCCCAGTCGTCGACCCCTCCTCCAGCCCAGCCGGTGGGCCAAACAGCAGCACTGCCTCCGTCCCAGCCGCCATCCCAATCGGTTGCCCTGCCGCTGGAACTCTCCCAGTCGAAACCCAAATATGAATTCCGGGCCGCATGGATCGCCTCGGTGGAAAATATTGACTGGCCCTCTAAAAAAGGACTGCCTGCCGACAGCCAGAAAGCGGAGTTTATCCGCCAGCTGGACATGCACAAACGCAATGGCATGAACGCCGTCGTCGTGCAGATCAGACCCGCCGCAGATGCCTTTTATCCCTCTTCGTATGAACCATGGAGTGAGTGGCTGACAGGCGTTCAGGGAAAACCGCCTTCCCCCTGGTACGATCCGCTGCAGTTTATGATCGAGGAGACCCACAGACGCGGTATGGAATTTCATGCCTGGTGCAACCCCTACCGGGCGGTGAAGACCATCGGCAGATCCTCCGTAGCGGCAGATCATATCACCCGCCGCCACCCGGAATGGTTCGTACGTTTCCAGAACACACTGTATTTCGACCCAGGCAATAAGGACGTGCAGCAATACGTCACAATGGTGATACGCGATATCGTACACCGGTATGATATCGATGCCCTTCATTTCGACGACTATTTTTATCCTTATGAAATTGTCGAAGGAAGCCCGACAAAAGATTTCCCCGATAAAGCTACATTCGCCCGGTATGGCAACGGGATGACGGTCGGAGATTGGCGGCGCAGCAATGTGGATTCCGTCATTCTCTATATCAGCAGGGCCATTAAAGAAGAAAAGCCGCTCTGCAAATTTGGCATCAGCCCCTTCTGCGTCTGGCGCAATAAAAGCAAAGACCCGGAAGGCAGCGATACCCAGGCAGGAGTGACCAACTACGACAACCTCTATGCCGACGTTCTGCTTTGGCTGAAGAATGGCTGGTGCGACTATGTAGCCCCCCAGTTATACCTGGAATTCTCTTATACGCGTGCTTCTTATGGTGTGCTCTTAGATTGGTGGAGCCGCCACAGTTATGGACGGCAATGTTATGCTGGTCTCGCCATCTACAAGGCCGGCTCCAACGCGGCATGGCGCAACCCCAACGAGTTGCCGCACGAGATACAGGCCCAGCGCAGCTATCCGGAGGTACACGGCGCCATCTACTTCAGCAGCACCTCTTTTGTAAACAACCCCAATGGCTGGTGCGATAGTCTGAGAAATAATTATTACAATTATCCTGCGCTGATCGCACCAATGCCCTGGATAGACTCGACACGGCCGCACGAACCCCTGGTCCGTACAGAGTACAATACAAAGGATCTTTCGGGCACAGCCTGGTTGTCAAAAGGCGCGCCGGAGAATACGCTCCGGGGATATGCCGTCTATAGAACGGATTCGGCGAATATCCCTGTTGACTCTCTCCGGGCATTCGAATTCATCCCGTATGATACCGTCGCCGGCTTTACCCTTCACGGGACGCCCACCGAGGATAAAGGAAAAGTATATTATTACTACGTCACCGCGGTCAGTAAGACAAATATGGAAAGCCGGCCCGTTCCGCTGCTTTTTAATAATTTTGCCAATTAGGCGACAGCCTGGTACCCATCGCCTCAAATAAATTATTTCATTTCAAAATCCTTTATATATGCCTGGATTCGAATTATTCGGCCCCGAAGAACGCAAAGAAGTCAATGATGTCCTGGACACCGGTATCCTGATGCGCTATGGCTTTGATGGCCCCCGTAAGGGCATCTGGAAGTCCAAAGAACTGGAAGCCGCTATTTGCAAGACCATTGGCTGCAACTACACACAATTGGTATCCAGCGGCACCGCCGCCCTGACGACCGCACTCACAGCCCTGGGCATTGGCGCCGGCGACGAAGTCATCATGCCTACCTTTACATTCGTGGCCAGCTTCGAAGCAGTACTCAGCGTAGGCGCCGTACCTGTCCTGGCCGACGTGGATGAAACCCTCACCCTGCAGCTGGACGCAGTCCGCCGGGCTATTACTCCCCGGACAAAATGTGTGATGCCGGTCCATATGTGCGGCGCCATGGCCGATCTCGATCCCCTGTTGCAACTTTGTAAAGAACACGGACTGTTGTTGCTGGAAGACGCCTGCCAGAGCTTTGGCGGAAAATATAAAGGAAAGTATCTTGGCACCATCGGCCATGCCGGCACCTTCTCTTTTGACTTTGTAAAAACGATAACCCTTGCAGAAGGCGGCGGTGTTGTCACCAACAGCGAAGACATCTATATAAAATGTGATGGATTTTCGGATCACGGACACGATCATAAAGGTGTCGACCGCGGCGCCGACCTGCACCCCTTCATCGGATACAACTATCGCATTTCGGAATTACATGCCGCCGTAGGACTGGCGCAGATCCGCAAACTGGATCAGTTCCTCGCCATCCAGAAAAAGAATCATAGCCAGCTGAAAGCTATTCTTTCCGCCATTCCCGAAGTCTCTTTCCGGACAATTCCCGACCCTTCCGGGGACAGCCACACTTTCCTGAGCTGGTTCCTTCCGACAGAAGAACTTACACGCGGAGTGGTCGCAGAACTAAAACAACAGGGCGTCCTGGCAGGGAATTTTTATTGGTTCGATAACAACTGGCACTATTTCCGCAAATGGGACCACCTCCGCCAGGCCGCAACGCTCAACCGGCTGAACGAAGCCCAGCAAAAAGCCCTGCTTTCTCTCAGGACCGACAGCTTCCCCGCCAGCGATAAAGTGATGAGCCGCTGTATCTCGACAGCCATCGGATTGTTGTGGACGGAAGAACAGACAAAGGAAAAAGGAGAAAAGATCGCCGCCGCCATCCGGAAAGTGCTAAAAACAGCTACTTCCCTTCAAGCCGGTTAACATAATCCAGCGACCCCAGCCGGAAACGCACCGGAATGCGGGTCACTTTCTCGATCTCGATCTCTTTCTTACAGAAAAAGCCCAGATGGCTGACATAATAAGACCCTCCGCCGCTGATCCTCAGTGGCGGAAGCGTCTCTTTTGCAGAAAATCCCAAAAACTGCCCCGCCAGGGGCTGTTTTTGCAAAATAAAGCATCCCGCCTTCTTTTTATCCACAGGGACAAGCTGGCCCGATTGCCCCCAGGCACCCACTGCAAGCATTGAAATACATACAACAAGAAAAGTTTTTTTTCGTTGCACGGTTGATCCCTCCTTTTTACGTAGATTTACGGCCTGATTTTTGTGGTTCGCGCGCCTTTTTCTGGAAACCAGGAAAAACGTGGAGCAAAAACCCCTGATACACATGTCTTTAAGTCAATCATTACAGCAAAAGTTACTCCAAAAACTGTCCCCACAGCAAATTCAGCTGATGAAATTGCTGCAGGTGCCTACTGCTAATCTGGAAGAGCGGATCAAAGAGGAGTTGGAAGAGAATCCGGCGCTGGAAGTGACAGAGGACCACGACGATGGCCTGGGAGAGGAAATGAAGGATGAATTCGATTCCAAAGAAGAATACGAAGAGGCGGATGGCAGCGAGGATGAATATGAGAATATTGACATCAGCGAATATGTCAACGAACACGACGACGACGTAGCCGATTATAAATTGCGGGACGATAACTATCCCGATCAGGACGAGGATAGAGTGATGCCCCACCGGGTAGAAACTTCTTTCCACGAGTTGCTGCTGGACCAGTTGGGTATGCTGGTAGTGGACGACAGGACACGAAGAATTGCCGAACAGATCGTCGGCAGCATCGACGACGACGGATATCTGCGGCGGGAAACGGCATCTATCGCCGATGACCTCGCCTTCCGTCAGAATATCGAAACGACCGAAGATGAAATTGAATCCCTCATCAAAAAGATCCAGCAATTCGATCCCCCCGGCGTCGGCGCGCGCGACCTGCAGGAATGCTTGCTGATCCAGCTGCGTCGCAAAAAGGATGGCAATAAAAGTGTGGACATCGCTATCGAAGTGCTCTCCAACTATTTCGACGAGTTCACCAAAAAACATTACGACAAGATACAACGCGGGATCAACCTCACCGACGACCAGCTGAAAGAGGTGATCAATCAGATCATCAAGCTCAATCCCAAACCAGGCGGTGACGTCAGCGAAGGGACCCGGTCGGAAAGTTATGTGATCCCTGACTTTTTTATTACCAACACCGCCGGCAAGCTGGAACTTTCCCTCAATTCAAAAAATGCTCCCGACCTTCGCATCAGCGAAGGGTATAAGGAAATGCTGAAGGAATACGACCGGGGCAGCAAAAAAGACAGACGCCAGAAAGAAGCGGTGCTTTTTATCAAACAGAAGATTGACGCGGCCAAATGGTTCATCGACGCGATCAAACAGCGGCAACAGACTCTCTATAACACCATGCATACCATCATGGACTACCAGCATGACTTCTTCCTCACCGGGGATGAAACGACGCTGCGCCCCATGATCCTTAAAGATATCGCCGAACGTACAGCCCTGGATATCTCCACGGTTAGCCGGGTGGCCAACAGTAAATTCGTACAGACGGAGTTTGGGACCTACCGGCTCAAATTCTTCTTCAGCGAATCACTCAGCACCGACAGCGGTGAAGAGGTCTCTACCCGCGAGGTGAAAAAGATTCTCAGCGATCTCATCGAAGGGGAAAGCAAGAAAAAACCCCTCAGCGACGAGAAACTGACCGAATTGCTGCAGGAGAAAGGGTATAACATCGCTCGTCGCACCGTGGCCAAATACCGCGAACAATTGAATATCCCCGTCGCCAGACTTAGAAAAGAATTATGACACGTTTTTTCGCCCATTTTTTCTCTATCGTTTTTCATCCGTTGTTCGTCAGCGCCTACGTGATGGGCTTCCTCATTTTTTTTCATCCGTACGCCTTTGCCGGATTCGATCAAAGAACACATGTCCTGCGTTTTCTCCATATCCTCCTTTTTAATGCTTTATTTCCCGCCTTTGCCGTATTCCTGCTATGGCGCCTGAAATTCATCGACTCCGTATTGCTTCGCACCGAAAAAGAAAGGATCATTCCCTACATGATCGCCATGATCTTTTACTGGTGGAGCTGGAATGTTTTCAAACACCTGCCGGATAGCCCCGAAGTGTGCATTCATTTTTTACTGGGGGCCTTTTTGTCGGTTTGCGGGGCCTGGATAGCCAACATCTATTTCAGGATCAGCATGCACGCTGTAGCCATGGGCGGCGCTTTAATGTTCTTTTTTCTGTTCTCTTTTACCGACGCCTATGCCTCCGGTCTCTATCTTTCCCTCGCCCTGATAACGACAGGATTGGTTTGCACATCGCGGCTGGTCCTCTCTGCTCATACCAGCTTTCAGGTGTGGTCGGGATTATTTGTAGGGATGCTGGCGCAATATATCGCGTGGCAGTTTTAGTGGTATCCACCCAGCCCCGCCGGTCACTTCAAAAAGCGCCGCTCCACCCTCGGAGCCCTTCCCCCAAAAAGAAAAGCCCAACCATAGGGTACGAACCTATATTGAGCTTTTTCACCTTCAAACCATCTGAAGTGTGCGTCCATGCTAGCTGTTAAGTATCTTCGATCGGGCGGTGTATTTTTTGGTCGGATGATAAATAAATAAGCACGAACCTTCTTTTATCAGATCGATAATATTTTCAGACTCATCTGCCGGTACGGCCGGACAACCATAACTTCTTCCACAAAATTTATTCATCTGCATAAAGTCTGCCCCGACATACTCTGAACCATGCACTACAATATTGCGCCCGCCCGCTTTGTCATTAATTCCTCTCTCCATTCCCCGCATCTTCAACGAAAGCCCATTGCTGCCAAAATAGGTACCCTGGGTTACATAAAACCCAAGACTGGTCTTATGCGATGAAGGATTATTGGAGAACGAATTGGCGTATTCCTTCCCGGAATTATGCCCATGCGCCACATAAGTGTTCACCAGCACTTTCTTCTGTTCCAGATCCACAACATACAACCGTTTGTTACGGGATGACTGGCTGAGGTCACAGATGGAAAGGATATTGGTCTTGTTTAGCCAATGATGGTCCAACAAATAATAATATCCCTTTAATGCGTATTCAAAAGCTTTTTTGGTCAGCCCCGACTGTTTCAGGTCGATCTGCTCATACAGCAGGGTAACCTCTTCTGCAAAGGCTGCCGCCTTACTTGCATTTTTGCTGCTTTTTGCGGTCACTGGGTTACCGGCTCTTAACGCACTTACCGGTAAAACAAATGCGACCAAAACACACCAGAATCCGGGTTGTAAAATACTACGACGCATGTTTCAAAGGTTTTAATCAGAGACCACCCTGACCATCGGTCAGAGCCCGTCATTATTCATAATTCCGGCCGGCTGTCTTTACTGGCTGCCGGCCGGAATCATAAACGGTAGGGGAACTAAAATATTATCTATTTTCTAGCTGTGCAAGAATCTTTTATGAAACTTTTTAAACCCTTACCTGTTTCCACTTACCTCTCCTGAAGAGAATAAAACTAACGACCGTAATGGCCGTTTCGGTCACCAGGATGGCCAAAAAAACCCCCGTGGGCCCCAAACCCGCCGAAATGGCCAACACCCAGGCCAGGGGTATCTGAAAAGCCCAGAAACAGAACAAATTGATGATCGTAGGAGTCCGGGTGTCCCCAGCCCCGTTGAAGGCATTGGTCAGGACCATGCCGACCCCATAAAAAATGTACCCCAGACTGATGATACGCAGCGCCCCGACGGCTACCTTTTCGACGTCCGGATCCCGGTTGATAAAGGAGACAATAGGACTGGCCCCCAATAAAAAGATGAGGGATACCAACAACATAAACAATGCGTTATAACGGGCAGCCGTCTGGACGGACCGTTCCGCCCTGTCGGGAAGCCGGGCGCCCAGATTCTGTCCGACAAGGGTCGCGGCCGCATTGCTCATCCCCCATGCCGGCAATAAAAAGAACAGAAGTATCCGGATCGACACCTGGTATCCGGCAATAGCCGTATCGCCAAACCGGGCTACCAGCCGCGCCATCAGGATCCAGCTGGCGGAGTTGATAAGGAATTGCGTGGTACCCGTCCAGGCGATCTTGGATAATGATTTGATAATCACCCCATCCGGAGCGAAATATTTTCGGAGGATGCGAATGGCCCCGCTTCCTTTAGCCAGATGATACAACTGGAAACAAACACCTACCCCACGCCCTATCGTGGTAGCGATCGCCGCCCCCTTCAGACCATAAAAATGGATCAGGATAGGACATAACAGAATGTTACAGCCATTGGCTATCCATAACGACCACATGGCCATCGAAGCATTGCCCGCACCGCGAAAAATGCCATTGATAAGGAAAAGTAACATGATGACGACGCTTCCTGCAAAAACGATCCGCGTATAGGATGCCCCTATCACCGCCGTTGCCGGAGAAGCGCCCATCAAAGACAGGATATCCGGCGCAAAAAAAGCCCCTGCCAGACTGATCACCACAGTCAGCCCCAATGCCAGATTGAGCGCCTGGGCAGCCGTATGGGACGCCTCCTCCGGATTCTTTTCCCCGATGCGCCGGGCGACCATCGCCGTCGCCGCCATGCTTAGCCCGATGGCTATGGAATATACCAGGGTAAGTACCGATTCGGTTAGCCCGACGGTGGCCACGGCCTCTTTACCCACACGACCGACAAAGAAAATATCGACAATAGCAAAGACGGACTCCATACACATTTCGAGGATCATAGGGACCGATAGCAGGAACACCGCCCGCCGGATACTGCCCGTTGTATAGTCCTGGTGTTGGCCGGATAAAGCCAGCCGCGTTAATGAATAAAGCCTGGAAATGGTGTTCCCTTTCTGGTTAGGTTGTGAAAATGACATAGAACCGGTTTAAATAAAGGTTAGGAATTTTTTACAACAAAAAGAAAATACTCCCCAAAATTTATTTTTTAGTCTACCTTGGTATCGCTGAATCTATGCCTTTTCCTGACACCGAACCATATCGACAATTCCAAGTTGTCTTCAAGACCTATTACAACCTCCTTTGTAATTATGCGCTCACATTCACCAAAGATGCGGACGCGAGTGAAGACATTGTGCAGGATCTATTCATAAAGATCTGGGAACAGCGCCGCGAACTTCTCCAGGAAGCCTCCATCCGATACTATCTTTTTACTGCCATTCGAAATAATTGCATCACCTGGTTACGCCGGGAAAAACAGCTTGCGACCGTACCCTGGAATGATCACCAGACGATCTCCCAGCCGGCATACTATCCGGAAGAGCCCGCTGAAGAAAAGGACGAAAGATTGTTGCTGGAACGGGCGATCAGCCAGTTGCCGCCAAAATGTAAAGAGGTTTTTCTTCTCAGCCGGTTTGGCAAGCTGAGTTACAAAGAAATAGCCGCAACACTGGATATTTCTCCAAAGACGGTGGAGAATCAATTGGGAAAAGCATTGAAGATGTTAAGGGCCTTCTTGAAAGAATGCGGGGTATGCCTGACCCTCATCCTTGTCGCGATTTTACCATAAGGCGTGGGGGTATTCAGGAATTTGGCGTATTGTAGATAACCTAACCAGGATTAACATGCAAGACACGGACTATATCAAACTCGTGCTGAAGCACCTTGATTCGGAAGCCACTCCTGCCGAACAGGCCGCCTTACAACATTGGCTGGAGGCCGATCAGCAACACCGTCTGGAATACCAGACCCTGGAAAGAATCTGGCGGGACAGCGGAAAAGTGCTGAACAAACACTCCTTCGATGTCGAAGCTGCCCTTGAAAAAGTGGAGAACCGCCTGGCCATCCCGGATGCGCTGGTCCCCCGGTCGTCGATGCCGGCACGCCTCCAGGTCTGGTCCTTCCCATGGAAATGGAGCCTTGCGGCAGCTTCCGTCCTGCTCGTTGCCGGCACTGCCGGCTGGTGGTATCTTACCCGCCCCCAGCTGAACGAGATCCATGCAGACAGGGCTGCCGTCCGCGTAGCTTTACCCGATGGATCCAGGGTCCACCTCCGGCAAGGAGCGGTATTGCGGTATTCCGGTTCTCTTGCAGATGGAAACGAAAGAATGGTGGAGCTGTCAGGGGAGGCCTTTTTCGAACCGGTACATAACCCCGCCCGGCCTTTCCATATTCAGACCGAACATGCCATACTGCAGGATATCGGCACATCCTTCCTCGTAAAAGACGCGGCTGCGACCGATGAGTTAACGGTTATCACCGGAAAAGTAAAATTTGCCGAAAAAGCCGACCCCTCCAATAGCCTTACCCTGACAGAAGGCCACAAAGCGATCCTCTCCGGCAACCGGTTCACCGTCTCCGGAGCTACCGGCGGGAACGTTATTTCCTGGACCACCGGCATACTTGACTTTAAGGATGAACCCCTCCGGGACGTCGTTGCCGATATAAGCGATTTCTATCAGACACCTGTTGTCCTGGACGCCGGTATGTCTGATAAAGCCAGAGCAGCCAGGGTCACCGCCAGATTCGAACATCAGCCGCTGAAAGACATACTGGAAGAGATACGGCTTACAACGGGTCTTTCCACTAGGAAAGAAAAGGGTACTTTTGTTTTTTTCCAAGAATGAGGCACCTGGTTATATATGTCCTTTTCCTGTTTTTGAGTTGTATAATTTCGAATAGAGGGCTGGCGCAAAAAAAAAGCATACTCTACCGGCCCTTTCACTCCCGTTTACAAAAAGGTACCATCCGCCAGTTCCTTGATGAGATCAATAAAGAGAGCGGTATCCTGATCGAATTTGCCTCCTTTACCTTCCAGGAAGATAAGATCGTTGTTCTTCGCGAAGAACCTGTCACCCTGGGCGCCTTGCTGCAGCAGGTGCTTAACGGCGAGAAGGTAAAAGCCATTGAAAAGAATGATAAGATCCTGCTCACCCCCTCCACCGCCCCCCTGTCAGATGAAGCGCTCCTGCCGGAGTATTCCTTTTTTGGTATCGTCCGCGAAGAAGGCAGCCTCGAACCGTTGGGCGAAGCCACCATCCGCGAACCGGCTTCCCGAAAGGCAACGCTTTCCAACGTTCAGGGTTATTTCAGCTTTTCGCTCCCCGAAGGCAGACATGTGCTGGAGATCTCTTATGCCGGATACCATACGGAGATAGTAAATATCGATCTGCACTGGGACCAGCGGAAAGATATTTCCCTTATCGGGCGGGAGGACATTCCGGAAGTCGTTGTTTCAAGCAGCACGGGACGCAGGGGCCAACGGATCTTACCCGACCAGTACGAGGCGTATAATAATTTTTTAGGAGAGAACGATGCGCTGCGAACCCTCTATCTGCTGCCGGGCGTTCTCAACGTGACAGATGCTTCCAATGGTCTGCTGGTCCGGGGCGGAGAACAGGACGGCAACCTCTTCCTGCTGGATGGTAACCCGGTGTTTAATCCAACGCATATGCTCGGCGCCCTGTCCATTGTCAATAAAACGTCTATGCGCAGCATGCGGTTGTTCAAAAGCGATTTTCCTTCCAAATACGGCGGCCGCCTGTCCTCTGTCATTGATGTAACGACCAAGGACGGCAATATGCAGAAATGGGGTGGGGAAGCGAATGTCAATTTTCTCGCAGGCTCTTTTACGATAGAAGGCCCATTAAAAAAGGACCACACCGCGATGATGCTCTCCTTCCGGCATAGTATGCCCAATGCACTGCTGAATATATTCCGGAAGGATTTTGATAACGATTTTTATGACCTGCATTTCCGCGTGACACACCTGCTGGATAAAAATAACAAACTCATGCTAAATGGCTATATCGGCCAGGACCAGCTGGGGTTGCAGGTCAACGATAACAATCTCAACAACAGACAACGCTGGGGCAACCGCATCGCGTCTGCAGGCTGGACCCACCTGCTGGGCACCAACTCATTTGTCAGCACCTCGCTCAGCGCCAGCAATTACTACAATCTGGCCGGGTACATTTATACCGTTTTTGACGACTTTACGGGTGTGCCGGTTTTCAAAAGGACCTTTAGTACCTATTCTTCCATCGCCCAGTACACCGCCAAGACACAATTTGAAGTACGGGCATCCAATGCCATCAAAGCGAATTTTGGCGGAGAGGCCGCCTTCACCCGGATCAAACCGTTTGAAAGTAAAATTGACTCTACCATCGATATCGACCCCGGCGCCTTCCAGTCTTTTACGCCGCTGCCATTCCGGGAATATACCCTTTATGCCGAAGGGGAGTTTGCCGCCGGCAAACGTTTTCTGTTCAGACCAGGTCTTCATTTCTCCGCCTATGAGTTTCGTAACTTTCGCTATAATTCTTATCAGCCCCGTTTTTTTGCTTCCTACCGCGTGAAGGAAGGCCAACAGCTGTTTTTTTCATACAACCGGATGATCCAGTACCTGCATTTGCTGACCAATCCTTCCCTTGGCATCAACAGCGACACCTGGGTGCCCGCGACCGGCCTGCTGAGCCCCGAAACGAGTTATACCCTCGACCTGGGTTATACCCTAAAGACCACAAAAAAATTGTCTTTCACCGCCGGCGTCTATTGGAAGAGAATGAACAATGTCACGAATTATGCAGAAGGGAAAAGCTTTTTTATCAATACGGATTCCTCATGGGAACAGAACGTGGAGACGGGAAAGGGCCGGAGTTACGGACTGGAGCTGATGTTGGAAAAAGCCAGCCGGAAACTGAATCTGCATGTCGCCTATACACTGTCCTGGAATTGGAGACAGTTTGACCAGATCAATCAGGGGCGGGAGTTCCCCTTTAAATACGACCGTCGCCACAACCTCAATATTGCTGTCACCTATAAAGCCGATAAGACCAAAGATATTTCACTGTTGTGGATGATCGCTTCCGGCGATGTATTTACGCTGCCCGAACGGATCTATCCGGACTATGACAACGCGCAGCAGACCTATAGCCCCGACGACGCCCTTCGAAACTACCGGTTTATCTATCATTTTTCCGGGGTCAACGGCTATCGTACCAGCCCCTATCACCGGCTTGATCTCGCGGCAAGCTATCACCCTGTCCGGAAAAAGAAGATAGGCTTCAACCTGTCAGCAGGCGTATACAACGTGTATGGCGCGCCCAGTCAATACAGTTATGGACTGGAAGGAACCCTGCGCGGAAAATCCATCGTCATTGTCATGAAAAATAAATTATTTAATATAACCCCGTATGTCTCCACAACGGTTGATTTTTAACGGGCTTAGCCTCCTGGCCATGTGCTGCGTCAGCCTATCGATGGCCGGCTGCAAAAAGACCCCTTATCCCAATGACACACTGAACAATCAGCTGGTGATCCTCGCGGAGATCACCGCCGGGGACTCGCTGAAGATACCCGTCAGTAAAAGTATCCAGGTGGGCAGCGGTGGTATTATCAGTTTTGAGAAAGTAAACTCCGCCAGCGTAACGTTATTCCGCCCGGATGGCAGGTCATATGTGCTGCGGCTGAATACATCCCCGGATTTTGCCAATGACCCCGCCTCTATCTATACCGCTCCGCAAAGACTGCATTCCAATACGACCTATAATCTCCAGGTGCAGGACCCCTTATCCGGAACGGTGAAGGCGCAAACGACCATCCCCCAGCTGGTCCGGCTCACCGGTTTCGATACCAGCGCCGGCATGCACACGGGGATTCCCGTTTTGAACTGCCATTTTACCCTGCTGGATTCCCCCGGTGTGGAACATTATTATATTTTTGAGGCGGTCAAACAGCTCGTGCGGCTGTCGCATTATTTTTACTGGCAGGGCACCCACTACGACTTAGATAAACCCGACGGCCAGAAAAAATACAACATGGTCAAAGACTCGCCCGGAGTTAAACTGCGCGTCGATACCATTCCCCGGAATACCTTTCTTCGTCTGAATTTATTTACGGATGATGCCAACGTGGCCAATACACAGGTGAGCAGCCTTGACAGCCCTTTCAGAAGGATATTTCTTCCCGCCCATACTTTCAACGGGACTTATTCCACTGGTTTTGCCGTCGACCGCCGGTATTTCCGGGATGATAGACGTATAGCCCCGGGAATGGTCGTGATCATGGTCAAATCGGTGAGCCCCGAATTGTATAACTACCTTTTTTTTTACGAAAAATATAAATCAGATATCGGCACGGTCCCTACCGGGCAACTCTATTCCCCGCCTGGGAATATCCAAAATGGCCTGGGCATCTTCGGCAGCAGCTCCAAACGGCAATGGTCTTTCTCATTCGACGACCTGCATTAACCCCCACAAAAATATTTTTTGCACCTGCCGTAGGGGAAAACACCGTTTCGGTGTCTTTACCTTTTAGGCCGGCTAACCTTTATTAAAAACACCCCCTAACTGACCGAATGATGTCTATTGTAAAGGAGATGCCCCGGCGGCATCTCCATTTTTCAACACCCCCGCCGGAGAAAGTACCGGTCAGCGCCGTTATCATCACGCATAACGAAAGCCTGAATATCCGGCGTACGCTTTCCCGGCTGTATTGGTGCGACGAGATCATTATCCTGGACAGCTACAGCACAGACGATACGGTAGCTATCTGCCGGGAGTTTGGCTGTGATATCCATTTCAGGCCTTTCGACGGATACGGCACGCAGAAAAGACACGCCGTCTCACTGGCAAAAAATGACTGGATCCTTTGTATTGACGCTGACGAAGTCCTTTCCGAAGAGCTTGTCGGGGAGATCACCCGGGAAATGAGCCATAAACCTTCTTTTGCTGGCTACCGTCTGCCGATGAACCTGGTATTTCTGGGCAAGGAGTTCCGCTATGGCAAGGAAAGCCAGCGCTATTTCCTGCGACTTTTTAACAGACAGACAGGAAACTTCAATGCAGATACGGTTCATGAGAAAATAGAGGTCCGGGGCAGCATCGGCAACATGGAGAACAGAATATTACACTATAGCTTTCATTCCCTGCAGCAATGGCTGGATAAGTGCAACCGCTATACCACCATGGGAGCGGAAGGAGCCGTCAAAAAGGGAAAGAACAAATCCTTTCTGGCCATCCTGGTCTGTCTTCCTTTTTATTTTTTCCGGTATCTGTTTGTCGAGCGGAATATCCTCAACGGCGCTAAAGGATTTTACTGGTCGGTGTTATCCACGGTCTATCATTTTGTAAAATATATCAAGATACGGGAGCTACAATGAAAAAACTGAGAGTCCTGATGTATCACAGCGTGTCGGATAATGGTCAGCGGGATGGCCTTACCGTCGACCTACAACAGTTGGACCGGCATTTCCGATACCTCTGGCTGAACAACTACAGGTCTCTGTTGCTGAGCGAGTTGATCGAATGCCACGAACAGAAAAAACCCCTTCCCGAAAAAGCCGTATTGATAACGTTTGATGATGGCTTCCGGAATAATTATGAACTTGCCTATCCGCTGGCCAAAAAATACGGGTTGAAGCTCAACTTCTTCCTGGTGCCTGCTTTTATCAGACGGGGAAGCTATCGGGGAGAACCCTGTCTGTCTGCTGCGGAGCTACAGGAAATGGACCCGGCCATCGTAGAGTTTGGCTTGCATTCCTTTGAACATGCCAGCTATGACGTGCTAAAGCCTTTTGACATAGAAACGGATATCCACAGCTGCATGTCAGCCCTGGAGGAAATGGGGATCCCTTACCAACCCTGTCTTGCCTATCCCTATGGCGCTTACCCCCGTAAGGTCCTCCAGCAATCCCGGTTTTTTGAGATACTGGAAGAACAAGGCATCCGGCTGGCTTTCCGCATCGGCAACCGCCTCAATCGTCTGCCTTTTGCCAACCGCTTTGTCATTCAACGGCTCGACGTAAGAGGAGATGAGTCGTTTCACACCTTCCGGCTGAGCCTCACCTACGGAAAGAAATCGACAGCCTGGATGAAACCCTTGCTCCGCGCGCTACCGGGGAATGAATAATAGTAGTACTTTTGAGGTAAATAATTCCTCTTAAAAGGCTAACGAATTCCATCTATGAAGCGGAGCGTATCACGGATTGTCTGGAAGGTTTTGAAGATCACCGGGATCACCGCCGGCAGTTTGTTACTTCTTCTTTTTCTGCTACCCTACGTCTTCCCCCGTTTTGTATCCAACAAGATCCGGCAATGGGCCCGGCATAGCATACAGACCGAATTGCATTTTTCGGCAGCCCGCCTTTCTTTCTTCCGCCATTTTCCTGCACTGACCCTGACATTGTATAATGTACGGCTCAATGGTGCCGCGCCCTTCGAAAAAGAGCAACTGATCGACGCCGATGAGATCTCGCTTGGCGTCGATCTGCGCAGTGTTTTTTCAGAAGTGACCATCGACAAGATCTTTTTGACCAACGCCTCCATCAACATACAGGTGGACTCCACCGGCCGGCCCAATTACAATATCTATGCATCCAGGCCGGCGGATAAGCCGGTGGACGCGGCCGATTCCGGCAGCGCATCCCTCAGGATCCAGGAGATCATCTTTGAAAAAAGCAGGCTGGTGTACAACGACCGCTCCCTGGCCCTGCAGATCAATGCCCGCGGATTGAATTACGAAGGAAATGGAGACCTTAGCAAGGCAATCTTCGATCTGCACACCCACATGGCCATCGACTCGATGGATCTCTATTATAACAGGCTGGCCTATTTTTCCAATAAGAAGATCAATGCAGACCTCATTACCAAGATCAATACCAACTCTCTTGCCTTTTACTTCGAAAGAAATGAACTGCTGATCAACCAGCTCCCCGTCGCCGTCACAGGGCAGTTCTCCTTTCTCAAAGAGGGATATGATATGGCATTTCAGCTAAAATCGCTAAACTCCAACCTGCACGATATTTTTACGGCCATGCCCCCGGATATGCTAAACTGGCTGCAAAAAACAGAAGTAAAAGGGTCCGGAGATATTGAAGCCTCGCTCAGCGGGAAGTATATAGCCGCGACCAATACGATGCCCGATCTCGATCTGAACATGAAGGTCCGCAACGGATCGGTCGCCTATGACAAAGCGCCGGTCCCTATCACCAATCTATACCTGAACTTCGAGTCCCGCCTGCCCGGCCTCGATCCCGACCGGCTCAACCTGACCATCGACTCTATTTTTTTCAACATCGATAAGGACTATTTCAGCGCCATCCTTCGCATGAAAGGCCTGACCTCCCCATCCCTCGCCGTCAAATTGCGTTCGGAGATCGATCTGGAAAAATGGGACCGGGCAATGGGCTTTGCACCCCTCGATCTTAAAGGACACTATTCCCTTCGGCTGCTGGCTGATGGAAAGTATGCCACCCGCGAGGTCAGGACGGCAACCTTACGAAAAGTGACTGTCGATACGGTGGTTGCCAGCATCCCCTCTTTTACGCTCACCTCTTCCCTGCGTAACGGATATGTGAAGTATGCTTCCATGCCGGAAGCGATCAACAATATCAGCTTTGATCTCGACGCTTCCTGCCCGGACAACGATTACAGGCATACCCGGCTAAGCCTGGACCATTTGAATGCCAGCGTGCTCAGCAGTACCATCAAAGGATTTTTCAAATTGGATAATGCGGGTAACTTTCCTATAGAAGCCGGACTGACTACCGTCTTCCACCTGGCCGACGTTAAAAAGGTCATCCCGCTGGACAGCATGGACCTTGCAGGCGACCTGTCGGTACATCTTAAGACAAAGGGGGATTTCCAGCCGGGCAAACATCGCTTCCCCGTGACAGACGCCGATCTGCAATTGAACAATGGAAAAGTGCAGACGAAATACTACCCCCATCCCCTGGAAAATATCCAGGTCAGCGCGCACGTTACGAGTAAGGGCGGATCGATGAAAGACCTTGAAGTGGCTGTGACGCCTGTCTCTTTTCTCTTCGAAGGACAGCCCTTTACCATGAAAGCCGATCTGCAGAATTTTACCAATCTGCGCTATAATATAAGTTCCAGGGGAACCCTCGATCTGGGGAAGATCGTAAAAGTATTTGCTTTGACGGACTATACGGTCTCGGGACTGGTGGATACCCGTCTTTCGCTGAGAGGAATACAAAGCGATGCTACACAAGGCCACTACGACCGTCTCTTCAATGAAGGCACCTTCAACGTAAAGGACCTGAAGGTCAGCGCAGAACTTTTTCCGCTGCCCTTCCTCATCCATGCCGGCCAGTTCCGGTTCCACCAGGATAAAATGTGGTTCGATGCATTTGACGCCAGTTACGGAAAAAGCCGGTTTGCACTCAACGGCTGGTTATCGGACGTCATCGGATATATGTCGGACAAAAAGAAGCCCCTGAAAGGAAGTTTCGACCTCACCAGCGACTATGTGCTTCTTGATCAGCTGATGGCCTTTTCTCCCGCGGCTCCCACCACCGCCAAAACCCCTGCCCCCGCCGGCGTCATCATGGTCCCCGGCGACCTCTCCGTTAGCCTTAACGCAAACGTAAAAAAGATACAATACAACGGCCTCGACATCGACAGCTTCAAAGGCGGCGTCAGCATCGACAGCGGCACCGTGAAACTCGATACTACAGCCTTCACACTGGTCGGCGCACCCGTTGAAATGAACGCAGCCTACAAAAGCATCTCCCCCCAGCGCGCCCAATTCGACTACCACATACAGGCCAAAGACTTCGACGTGCAACGCGCCTATAAAGAAGTAAAGATCTTTCACGACCTGGCCAGCTCCGCCAGCAAAGCCCAGGGTGTTATTTCCCTCGATTATAAACTCGCCGGCAAACTGGATGGAAATATGCTCCCCGTCTATCCTTCCTTAAAAGGCGGCGGCACCCTTTCTGTCAGCAAGATAAAAGTGAAGGGACTGCGCCTATTCAGCGAAGTAAGCAAGGAGACCAATAGAAATGTAACAGACCCTGATCTCTCAAAAGTAGACATCAGATCTACCATCAATAACAATATCATTACGATCGAACGCACCCGCATGAAGGTTTCCGTCTTCAAATTGCGGATAGAAGGACAAACCAGTTTCGACGGCCGTCTCAATCTTCATTTCCGCGTCGGGCTGCCGCCCTTCGGTGTCATCGGTATTCCCGTCAGCATTACGGGTACCCAGGACCGGCCGGTCATAAAGACACGCCGCGGCAATAAAAAAGACGAGCTCGAAGAGACAGAGGATAAGGACGAAGAGGGTAAGGTGGATTAGCCCCCGCGCCGTCCCCGGCGCAATGCCGCGCCGCCTGCCTCAATAATACCTGCCGATCGCCGGATCATCCACGATAGCTTTCTTCATCGCCTCCGCATCGATCGGCCCTTCCTTCGCATATACGATCTTCCCCCCCGGCTCTACCAGCAAAGTATAGGGAAGCGCCCCCTGCCATTTTGGATCGATAGCCTCGATCAGCTTGTATTTATCGTCTATATTAAAGATATAATTCGCGTTCGATGCCTGGGATCTTTGTAGGAATTGCAGCGCCTTCTCCCTTTTCGCCGGCTCATCGGCGCTGATGCTGATAAACTCGAAATCCCGGCGCCGGTACATCCGGTTCATGTCTATAAATTCAGGGAACTCTGTTACACAGGGCCCGCACCACGTGGCCCATACATTGATCAGCCGGAGCTTGTCGGACTTGTTCCGGACTAACTCCCTGATCCCGTCAGCCGTGATGGTATCCAGTCTTACCGGCTCCTTTGCCCATTCCTGTTTGGCCTTTTCGATCCAATTGCTTTTTTCCGCCCACTTGATCGAACAGCCAAACACCTTTGTCGTTTTGACCGGCACTTCCTTATTGTTTAACAGCGCCTCGATGGCATTACGGGTGTCCAGGGTATTGGGCTTTTTGGTGGGTTTTTCCACATCATCGACCCTGCCGCTATACCGCAGCTTCCGGTCTTTGTCGAAGATGAATACATGCGGTGTCGCGATGGGGCCGTATTTTTTTGAAACGGCTTCAGTCTCGCCGTCATAGAGATAAGGGAAATTATATTTTTTATCCGCCGCCCTTCGTTTCATTTCCTCAAAGCTATCTCCCATATCCGTATAACCCAGCTCATCGAGACGGATAGAGGAAGGGTCATTGGGCATGATGGCGACGACGGATACACCCTTGCTGCTGTAATCCCTGGTGAGCTGGATCAGCCGGTCCTCATACGCCTGTGCTGTAGGACAGTGATTGCAGGTGAACACGATCACCAGCATAGTGGCATTTTTAAAGGAGGAAAGACTATAGGTTTTCCCATCGGTGGCAGGAAGCGTAAAGTCCGGAGCAGCTGCGCCGATAGCAAGAGTTGGATGCTCCTCTGACCAAATGGGTTTCGAAAATGAAAATAAGCTGCCCAATACAAAAAGTAGGACGGAATACTTCATATGGCATATTTTACTGAAGTTACAAATTAATACGGGGTAATTTCCCCGTGAATCGCTAAATTGAAGGCGCTGATGTACTAACGAGCCTCAGTTCAAAACTAAAAAATTACACATGCACACCCGAAGGTCCTTTTTAAAAACCACTACGCTTTATTCTGCAGGCATCCTTGCCGCTCCTGCACTTCCCTCTTTTTTAGCCGCCGGAAAACCAGTCATCGGCCTCCAGTTGTATACAGTACGGGATGCCATGCAGGCCGACCCCAACGGCACCCTGGCCAAGGTCGCCCAGATCGGCTATAACTCCCTGGAGGGCGCCACCTACACCGGCACGGAGAAATTCTACGGCATGGACCCCAAAATATTTTCACGCGTGCTGAAGACCAACGGCCTGGCCATGCGCAGCTGCCACTATCGTCTCGGCGAAGACAATCTTGGTCTGACAGACCCCTCTAAAGGCACTGTCCTGCATGACTGGGACAAGGCTGTCGAAGATGCCCATACCCTCGGCATCCAATACATGGTCTGTGCCTGGTTATCGCCAAAGGAACGCCAGGGCCTTGACCATTATAAAAAAATGGCGGCCGATTTTAATGTCGCCGGCGAAAAATGTAAAAAGGCGGGTATCCAGTTCTGCTACCACAACCATGATTTTGAATTTGACCAACAGGATGGCAAATACCCTTATGATGTATTGCTCGACTCGACGGACCCTGGCCTGGTGAAAATGGAAATGGATCTTTACTGGGTATCGAAAGCCGGGCAGGACCCGATAAAATTATTCGATCAGCATCCCGGCCGCTTCCCGCTGTGGCACCTGAAGGACATGGACAATACGGCCGCCCATGCATTTACGGAGGTAGGCAACGGCACCATCGATTTCAAAAAGATCTTTGCCAATAAAGAAAAGGCGGGGATGAAATATTTCTTTGTCGAACAGGATAAATGCCCCGGCTCGCCTTTTGACAGCATCACCAGGAGTATTGACTATATTAAAAAGAACCTCGTATAGAATTTATGAGACCAAAACCATCCAGCGCACTGCTCCTGCTAGCCGTCCTGTTTTCCCTGTCCGCCCCTGCCCAAAACCTGGGTATTTTCCAGGCGCATGGGGACGTAGGCACGGATGTAAAACCCGGTTCGGCCACTTTTATCCCTGGCACCGGCCAATATATCATCACCGGGGCCGGTTACAATGTCTGGGCAGACCACGACGAATTTCAGTACGTATGGAAGAAAATGAAAGGAGATTTTATCCTTTATACCCGCGCCGAGTTCCTGGGCTCCTGGGTGGACTACCATCGTAAAGTGGGCTGGATGATCCGCAAAAGCCTCGATGGCAACTCTCCCCATGTGAATGCCGTGGAACACGGGGATGGACTGACCTCGCTGCAGTTTCGCCGTTCTGCCGGCGCTCAGACGGAAGAGCATAAACTGAAGATCACCAGGGCCAATATCCTCCAGTTGGAAAGAAGAGGGAGTCAATATATCATGCGCGCCGCCGTCTATGGCGATACCTTCCAGACCGATACCCTTGCCGGTCTCGACCTGGGCGACGAGGTCTATGTCGGTCTTTTTGTCGGCTCACATAACTCAGACGTGCTGGAAACAGGCGTTTTCAGCAATGTCAGTATCTCCGTCCCACTAAAAGGCGAGTCGGACGATCGCACCCGGATGACCCTCGGCAGCCATCTGGAAATACTGGAAGTTGCGTCAGGTAATAGGGAAGTGATCTATAAAGTGCCCTATTCCATCCAGGCGCCCAACTGGACCCCGGATGGGAAAAGCCTCATCTTCAACGACGCCAAAGGACAGATCTACAGTTTCGACCTGGCCAGCCGGAAACCAACCCCCATCAACACTGGCGCCGTCACCGGCAATAACAATGACCACGTCATTTCCTTTGACGGGAAGATGCTGGGCCTGAGCAGTTTTGTCCGGGAGCTGGGCGGTTCGATCATTTATACCGTTCCCATCGGAGGCGGGACACCCAAACAGATCACCCCAAGGGGACCCTCTTATTTACATGGCTGGTCGCCCGATGGCAAAGACCTCGTCTTCTGCGGCGAACGCAACGGCGAGTTCGACGTTTATAAAGTTCCATCCGCAGGGGGTAAGGAAATAAAGCTCACAGATAATAAAGGACTCGATGACGGTCCGGAATATACACCCGATGGCCAGTGGATCTATTTCAATTCCGTTCGCTCCGGCCTGATGCAGATATGGCGTATGAAACCCGATGGCAGCGGACAGGAACAGGTGACCTCCGATGACCTCAACAACTGGTTTGCGCATATCTCTCCCGACGGGAAATGGTTTGTCTACCTTTCCTTCCTGAAAGAGGAAACACCGGCCGGCATCCACCCGCCCTACAAACACGTTTATATCCGGCTGCTTCCCATAGATGGAAAAGGAACCCCGAAAGTACTGGCCTATGTATATGGCGGCCAGGGCTCGATCAATACCCCCTCCTGGTCTCCCGATGGTAAAAAGATTGCTTTTGTTAGCAATACCGATACAGAAAGTAATTAATGTATCCGGTTGGCTTTGTAACTTGCCTGCCATGAAGAGATCCTGCTTATATTACGTTTTTGCATTCCTGTGTCTGTCCCTGTCATCTCATGCGCAGCAGCCCTCGACCAGCGCGCCGCAACACGCGCCCAATGCGCCACAACCCGCGCCCAACGCCCAGCAGCCCGTTCGCCAGGTAAGGCTGACCCGCTTTGCCCTGCAATCGTCTGCCGTCATCAAAACTTCGGGCGACAGCCTTTCTTCTGTACATTATCAGCCTGCCGAATATTGGTTTCCCGTGACGGTTCCCTCTACTGTGCTCACCGGGCTCGTTGCCAACAAGGTCTATCCCGACCCCTATACGGGCATGAACAATATGCTGATCCCCGATGCCTCCGATACCTTTAACCGCGAATATCACCTCGAACAATACAGCCATCTTCCCGGCGAGCCCAATCCCTGGAAAAAGCCCTATTGGTATCGTACCACTTTTTTGGTTCCGGCCGCCGACAAAGGCCGTCACTTCCAACTCATCTTCAAAGGCATCAACTACCGGGCGGAGGTCTGGCTCAATGGCCGGCTGATCGCCGACTCGGCAAAAATGGTAGGGATGTTCGAAGAATTTGATCTCGACGTCAGCCCGGCCATACATGCCGGAGAAAAGAACGCGCTGGCGGTGAAGATCTATCCGCTGGATGTGCCGGGCGAACCGGCGCACCCTCAGCTGGAAGCAATGGATGAGTTTTATGAGAACGGCGGACCCACCGGCGACATCGGCAAGAACGTGACCATGCTCAGCTCGGTAGGGTGGGACTGGATCCCCGAAGTGCGCGACCGTAACATGGGCATCTGGCAGCCGGTGTATCTCCGGACGACAGGCCCCGTCACCATCAGCCGGCCCCGCTTCATCACTGACTTGCCGGCGCTTCCGGATACCGGTATTGCAAAGCTGTCTCTCGACCTGGACCTGTCAAATTACAGCGCTGCCGCCCGCAAGGGCAGCCTGGATGTGACGATCAGCCCGGAAAATTTCAGCGGCGCCCCCATCCACTTCACCAAAAACACCGCCATCGATGGGAGTGCCGCCAGGAGCCTGCATTTATCCGCCGCAGATATTCCGGCCCTGACCATTCATCAACCGCATCTGTGGTGGCCTAACGGTTACGGACACCCGTATCTGTATCGCATCCGTCTTCAATACAAAGACGCTGCCGGCACCTCGGAAGACACCTCCTTTATTTTTGGCATTCGCACCGTCTCTACCTCGACCGCAACGGTGAACGGCTGGGTTCGCCGCGATTTTTATGTCAACGGAAAAAAAGTTCATCTCGTTGGCGGCGCCTGGGTGCCGGACATGATGCTCAACCGCGACTATCAGCGCTATGATTACGAATTACGTCTCTGCCGCAATGCCAATGTCAACCTGGTCCGCATCTGGGGCGGCGGTTTGGGTGAGACGGACGATTTTTATGAGCTGGCGGACCGATACGGTATGCTGGTCTGGCAGGACTTCTGGATCACCGGGGATACCAATGGCGGCTTTAAAGGTTCCGCCGACTGGCCGCTGCAATCTTCTGTTTTTGTCAACAATGTCATCAGTACCATCTACCGTATACGCAATCATCCAAGCCTGCTTGTCTGGACCGGAGGCAATGAAGGCCACGCACGCGCCGAGCTTTACAACGCCATGCGTGACAACGTAGCCGGCCTCGATGGCACGCGCCCCTTTATTCCCTGCTCCTCCGGATTCTCAAAGGCGCCCAAAGACTGGAAGGGCTCCTGGCCGGATGACCGCCCCGCAGGGGTGTACAGCGGCGGCCCCTATTCCTGGCAGGACGACGCACAATACTACCGGCTGGTCGACGCGGGGAAAGACTGGCTGTTCAAAGACGAGACGGGGATACCCTCACAACCCCCATATAATACGATAACAAAGATCATCCCCAATCTGACGCCGGACCCCAATCTGCCCTTTCCGCTGAACAACACCTGGGGTTATCACGATGCCTGCACCGGCAACGGGAAGTACGACACCTATTACAAGGCGATGGTAGACCGCTATGGCGCCGCAACCAGCATTCGCGATTTCTCCGAAAAAATGCAGCTGTTAAATGCCAACGGGTACCGGAGCACCTTCGAGGCGCCAGGACATAAATTGAAAGAGACGGGCGGCGTCATGCTGTGGAAACTGAATGCAGCTTTCCCCAGTGTCGTCTGGCAGATATACGACTGGTATCTCGAACCCAATGCCGGGTATTATTTTATGCAACGCGCCTGCGAGCCGGTTCATATTCAACTAAATCTTGACGACTCTTCGGTAGCCCTGATCAACCGTACGTATAGCAAACAACCGGGGCTGCAGTATGATGTTGCGGTCGTAAGTATCACCGGCGCCTCTTTGTTCAAACAACAGGGACATGCCAGCCTGGATACTACCGATACAAAAGAAGTATTGTCGATCAAAGCCCTTTTGCAGCAAACCACGGGTATTTCTTTTGTTCTGCTCCGGCTGAAAGACAGCCAGGGAAAACCACTCTCGCAAAATGTTTACTGGATGTCCCCGGGTCATGATTTCACTGCCTTGCGGCAAATGCCTTCGGCCAGGGTGCAGACAAAACTGTTGGCCGCCGAAAAGAAAGACGGCTATGCCTGGTGGACGATCCGCTTCACCAACGTCTCTTCCCAACTGGCCTTCTTCCTGAACCCGCAGGTTATTTCCAACGGGGAGGAAGTATTGCCCAGCTATTGGTCCGATAACTATTTTTCTATTCCGGGCGGCCAGTCTGTAACGGTAAAGGTTAGCTGCCCCTTGGCGCTGATGGGTTCCGCGCCTGAATTGAGACTGGAAGGCTGGAACATTCCGCCCACGACTCAACAGCGTCTCCCCTAGAGAAAATTCTTCCGCCGGGCGGGGAACTTCCCTCCGCCCGGCGGCTCTTCCCGCCCGCACTCGCTTCCTCCGCTCAGCGGCCTGACCCCACATGCCTCGCCCCACGCGCGGGTGCGACACCTATTTAATTACGAACGTTTCCCATCCATCATATTCGCCATTCAATTCCCTGGCTTTACGCCGTAGCTTAATTGTAATACTGCTCGGGGTTAGTTAATCCTCAAAGATATAAAAAGGAGGGTTAACTGCTTGCTGTCCCCGCATGCCTCGCCCGCCGCGGCGCCTTTATCTCGCTCGCAGCGAGTCAACCCTCCCGCTCACCAGCGCGGAAACATATTGAGCACCCTTGCCGTTAAGATGATCGCAATTGAAAAAAAGCCCCGCCGCCACCGGCAGCGTAAAATAATCCCAGTAGGGTATCTTGTATTTTCCCGACAGATATTGTATATCCCGGCTGTTCTGCATCTGCACGTCCTTGTCCAGTAAGTCCCTGTAAGGGCCATAACAAGGCAGGGTGATCAGGATGGGAGCGATCCCGCGAGCCTGCAGTTCAACGATAAAGGCTTCAAGATCCTGCATCACCGAGGCTCTTTCCTCTTTGTGGCGGACCATCTCATTGAATTCGGCCGCACGTTTCTGAAGACTTGCCGGGGAAAGGTCTGTGCTGTTTTTATAATTAAAAAACCCATTGCTTATCGGACGGCCCAGGTCCACGCCGGTCTCTACATCAAGAGCTCCGAATCCGGCATATTTCCCCTCGAACCGGCGTTTGATAAATTCCGTGGTGAACTTTGGCTGATAGCCGATAGCCCGGGAACATTTTGATAATAAAGGCAGCCTGCCATCTCCATCCACTCCATACCCATAATAGGTCCACAGGTTCCTATATCCCTCATCGGAGAAATACAGCGAGTGGAAGTCAATACTGATGAGTACATACTTAAGGCTCTTCATTTCGTTGAGATACCTTGAAGTTATTCGCCGGTCATAATAAAGAGACTGGGTCACTTGCGCGAGATTAAAAGCAGTAAGGGAAAACTTCGCCGGATCCAGTCCATAAGTAGCATGCGAGTTGCCAAGTATCAATAATTGAACATTGTTCTTGTTTTGGATCAGCTGCTCGTTCTTAATGCCATAGCTGGTGCCCATTGTCCTCAAAAAGATCTCCAGGAGAATAAAGACCCCAAAAACAGGAGACAGGAATAAAAGCACTTTCGGAAGAAATCGCCTCATCGCTTAGAATTGGAAATAAATAAACTGTTGTTGTGCGCCGGAAAAATAAAATATATAGAACACGATCACATACCAGACGATCCATTTGACGGGTCTGGGCCAGCGGATACCGACCCTGGCTATGGCATACTGCTCTTCGCGCCCAATCCACTCGGTCATCAAAAAGCCGGCCACGACCAGGAACAGGAAGGCCGGCGGCCGGTCTGCAGGCACTGTAAAAAGACTCCTGGAAAAGATGCGTTTGATGAATGCCAGGGCATTGGCAAGGCTGTCCGCCCGGAAAAATATCCAGGCAAAGACTGTCAGACCGAATGTTATCACCATCGAGATCAGTTCCCGGATTGTCGGAAATAGCTTTCCCTGGGCCACAATGTCGAGATTATTCCGGTTTGTCTTAAAAAGGATGGAGGGCATGATATAAATGGCATTCAGTAATCCCCAGAATATAAAGGTCCAGTTGGCCCCATGCCAAAAGCCGCTCACCAGGAAGATGATAAAGGTGTTCCGTACCTTTTTCCAGACACCCACTTTACTGCCGCCGAGCGGGATATACAGGTAATCCCTGAACCAGGTTGAAAGCGAGATATGCCATCTCCGCCAGAACTCCGCGATGTCCCGCGAAAAATAAGGGAAGGCAAAATTCCTCAGGAGCTCTATTCCAAACAGTCTGGCGGTTCCCAGCGCTATATCCGAATACCCGGAAAAATCGCAATAGATCTGTATCGCGAAGAATATCGCAGCCAGCACATGCGCGCTACCCGGATAGGCCTGGGCGTTATTAAAAATGGTATTGACATAACTGGCGCAATTATCGGCAATGACCACCTTCTTGAATAAACCCCACAGGATCTGTTTCAGGCCGTCCACTGCTTTGTCATACTCGAGGGTCCTTTTTCTTTTGATCTGCGGAAGAAGATGCGTCGCTCTTTCAATGGGGCCCGCTACCAGCAACGGAAAAAAACTTACAAAGACCGAATATTCGACAAAATTCTTTTCCGGCCTGATCTTTCTGTTGAAGATATCGATGACATAAGACAGGCCATGAAAAGTGTAGAAGGAAATACCCACCGGAAGGATCACCTTCAGCGTCCAGGGATGGACACGCAATCCCAGGTGTGAAACGAGATCCGCGAATGAGCCGGCAAAAAAATTGTAATACTTGAACATGCCAAGAAAGCCAAGATTGACCGATACGCTCAACCAGAACCAGAACCTCCTTTTTGCCTTGCTCTCCGTCTCCGAGATCCTGATGCCGGTATAGTAATCCAGCAAGGTGGAAAATATCAACAGGAACAGGAACCGCCAGTCCCAGCAGGCATAAAAGAAATAACTGGATATCAGCAGAAGTATATTCTGTCCGGTTAAACTCTTATTTGTTACGAACCAATAAAGAAAAAAGACGATAGGAAGAAATATAGCGAATCCGACAGTGTTGAATAACATAGCTGCTTGCTTGGTAAAAATATGTTTTAACATTGGTCAAAGATTATTCCAATATTTTTCCCTTTTAAAAAATAGCCCAACAAAGTTGATTAATTTTGTTTATTATAATCAACTTTGTTGGGCGTAAGCAATATTATGAACAGGTTGTTTTTTTCCTTATTCCAATTCTTCGCAGTAAAATTTGTGAATGTTTAGCAAGTCTATTATTTTCAAAACTATATTTTCTTCACTGTCAATACGCAAAACCTTGTCGCAGTCTTCAAGGTCAAAGTTCCATCTTGATTGCTGCAACAGATCGTCCAACAACGGACTTAGTTGCCGGATATGTTTTTTGCTCTTAACAGAGGTCTTAAACACATAGATCATTGCAACCTGGTTTCGTCGGTTATTGATGAGATAAAGTTTTCAAAAGATCATCCAGGCTGTTCATTGTCATGGTAAATCCTTCCTTGAAGCCCATTTCAATCATCTTCTCTAAGCGGGCAAGCGATTCATTATAAATACTGATACTGACTTTTGTCTTTCCGTTCTCTTCACTGAAATTCAGATCCCATTCGGAACCGGGCAATTCAGGGTTTTCATCTTTGTCTGCAAAAGCATTTAACATTTTGAAATTGCTTTTTGGACTAATGGAAATATATTTCTGAACTGACCATCGTTCGTGTCCTTCCGGGCCTACCATCGCATAAAATCTTCGCCCCCCAACTTCAAAATTCATAAATTTTGTTTTTGACATCCAGGGTTTAGGCGCCCACCATTGATCAAGAATTTCCTGTTTGGTAAAAGCATCCCATACCAGCGAAAGTTCGGCTGCAAATTCTCTGTTTATCAATACCGTTTTTGTGGCTTTGTTTACTGTAAAATCAAATAGCAAAGTGTTGTTCATTTTTTCTTTTTTTTCATTGTTAATAATACGTTGTCAAGTTGATTGAACCGGGCTTCCCAAATTTCCCTGAATTGGTTAAGCCATTTATCGATCTCTTTCATTTTTTCAATTTGAAGTGAATAGTAAATTTCCCGGCCTTGTTGCTCTTGTTTTACCAGTTCGCATTCCGTGAGTATCCGGAGGTGTTTGGAAACGGATTGCCGGGTAGTCTTGAAGTTGTCCGCAATGGCGTTCGGTGTCATTGCCTGTAATGCAATTATAGTAATAATTGCCCGCCTTGTCGGGTCGGCTATTGCCTGGAAAATATCTCGTCTCATATTATTTAAATATTATGCTTGCGAAGCCAATCGGTTGCAAATATATGCGCAACTATTCGGTTTCGCAATTTTTTTTTCAGACTGCAACAAAAGGTAGTTGAAATTGTCGGCTTGGAGGCTCGTATAGGACCTATGGGGCGATCTGCCTGAAATTCAGGCTGAAAAATGTCTGGTCTCAGAACCCTGTGTCGGCTCCCCCTAAGTCCGGCCACAAGAATTAGAGTTACCAATTGAAGACGGAGGCACCTTATAGGAATTTTCCATAGGAATTGTGTCTCAAAATATGTATCAAATGAAAAGGCGAAAGTAAAAATCCCGGATTCTTTTCTTGACACCTATCCTGATAGCATAACAGGAATGGCAAACTGTCAAAATTATATGGATTTTTGAATTTTTAGAAGTGCTAATCGACCTTCTGATGTTGAGGGTAAACTCTAGCTTTCTATGCATGCATCTATGCGCCGCTGCAAGAAATTGCGTTCCATAGGATTGCGTGCCAACGAAAGCGCTGTGGAGAAGTGCGCTTTCGCAACCGGGTAATTTCCTCGACGGAGTTCAAGTTCACCAAGCGTAGCCGGGTAAAACGGGTAAGAAGAAAGGCGATGAAGGTCATGGATGACGCGTATCTCCTGCAATCCCCGTTCCGGACCATCCAGCTGTGCGATGGCAATCGCACGGTTAAGTGCAATCACAGGAGAAGGATGGATAGCCATAAGCATATCATAAAGCGATACTATCTGTTTCCAATCGGTATCTTCGCTTCTGGCGGCACTGGTATGCATTGAAGCAATAGCCGCTTCAATATGATATTTTGTC
>Ga0105237_10000281_pt1 | contig 70817 bp, 67 predicted proteins | sample KBSC24metaG_FD_81520 | JGI IMG/M metagenome (GOLD analysis project Ga0105237, IMG submission 81520) | Corn rhizosphere microbial communities from Kellogg Biological Station, Michigan, USA - KBS C2-4 metaG | ecosystem: Host-associated > Plants > Roots > Rhizosphere > Soil | place: Michigan, USA... | reverse complement strand
TCGAGGCGGCGCTGACCGGCGACCACGACAGCCGCCTGATCTCGCGCGGCAGCCGATCGTGCTCGCCGAGCGGGTCGAACAGCCACACCTGCCCGATCTCAGAGCGCGCTCGCCACGTCGCCTGCAGCACGTCGCGCTTGGTCGCGGTCGAAACTGCCGCCCCTGGCGCCGAGAGCATCGCCGGGATCACCGCCGAGCTCGTCTTGCCCGAGCGCGGCGGCCCCAGCACCATCACTGCGTGCTCGGGGTTGGCCGTGACCCATCTGCCGCCCGGCGCGAGGCCGAGAAACGCCCCGCCTCCTTTGCCTCGCACGTACTCGCGGAGCGCCTCGCTCGGGTCCTCGGCTTCTGCGAAGCGCTCGGCGAGCCTCTCCGCCGGCGAGCGCCTCTGAGCCGGCGCCGAGGGGCGCGAAGGCGCGGACCTCGCAGGAGGAGGTCGCCGCCTACCTCGCCGAGCACCCGGACTCGCTTCCCGCTGAAATCGCCGCGGCGCTTGGCGTGCCGGTCACGAACGTCTCGGCCCACCTGTACCGGGGAAAGACCACACGCTTCGAGCGAGGCGAGCGGGGATGGCGCCTACGTTTGCAGGGGGGGTCGGACGGAGCCTAGCTACGACAAGAAGATGTATGTGGAGAAAACCATCACTCAGCGACTATCTGATCGACGTCCGCGAGCTGGCGCCGTCCTGGCTCTAGCTCTATGCGACGAGCGTCGTGGTCCAGGCGTTCCTGGCGCCGCTGCGCGCCGCAGTCGCGTACGGCCTGCTCTGGCTGGCACTCTCGATTTTCGGCGAGCCCACGGGATCGGCCCACGTGCTCGCTTGGATCGTGGGCTATGGCCCGCTGGTGCTCTCGCTGGCGACGCTCACGCTGCCGCTCGGCGGCTGGCTCTGGCAGCAGCGAAGCGGCGGTCGCACGCCCTCAGAGCGCGAGCGTCTGCTCCTCGAGGATGCCTTCTCGGTGCTCGCCCAGGCGGCCCCGCAGCTTCGCCCGCCCCGCCGCTGGTTCGTGCTCGATGAGCAGGCGCCGAACGCCGCCGCCTACGCGGACACGCTGATGCTCACGCGAGGGCTGATCGAAAGCGGGCACCTGCAGGGCGTGCTCGCGCACGAGCTCGGGCACATCAACAGTGCCGACGCGAGGCTCACCGCCGCGCTGTATCGCCTGACCACGCCGCCGCGGAGACCCTTGCCCTTCCCGCTTCGCGCGCTCGGCTTTCTCGTCAGCGGCGAGGGCGGCGGCTGGCTGATGCGCCTGCCGTGGTCTGCCTACTGGCGCGGGCGCGAGTTCGCCGCCGATCGCTACGCGGCTTCGCTCGGGCAGGGCGAGGCGCTCTCGCGCTTTCTCGAGCAGAACGCGCTGCTCTACGACCTGCCCGTGCCATTCCCCTGGCTCGGCGAGCACTCGCATCCCTCTACCGAGCACAGGCTCGATCGGCTGATGCAACTGGAGGCCGAGGAATGAATCTCCGGGCCGGTGCCTCGTGGGTAGCTCCGGGCCCGGAACCCGTCAAGGCCGCCCTTCGGGCCGCCTTCGGCGGGGCCTGTCGGCCCGGCCTTGACAGAACCCGGTCCCGGAGCTGTAAGGCACTCAGGTCGGCAGGCAGGGGCCTGCCGACCCATTCGACGACTACTGATGATTGGAGGTTGAGATGCGAGCGCTTGTGACGGTTCCTTCCAGGCGAGCGAGCGATGGACGTTCCCGCGCTTCGCGGAGAGGTGTGCTTGGGGCTCACGAAGAGTGGCGCGGCTTCTCGCCGCTGGTCGATGCGAAGGCTGCGGGGAAGCTGCTCGGGGTTCCGCACACGTGGCTGCTGGCGCAGGCGCGGGCTGGGCGGATTCCGCACCACCGTCTCGGTCACTACGTGCGCTTCAACGTCGAGGATCTCGCGCGCTGGCTTCGCGACACGCGGCTTGGGCCGGGCGAGCAGCTGCGTCGAGGGCCGCTGCGATGATGCGGCAGCGCAGGGAGAAGCGTGCGTACGGGTCCGGCTCGATCGTGCAGGAAGGCGGGTCGTGGTACGGCAAGTGGCGGGTTGGCCAACGGCAGGTCAAGCGCCGGCTCGGTCCCGTGCGGCCGGTCGGGACGAGCGAGGGCCTGACGCGCAAGATGACGGAGGCTGAGCTGCGGCGCCTGATGGGCGAGGTCAAGCTGCTCCTGCCCGAGCAGCGCGTGACCTTCGAGCAGGCGGCCGAGCGTTACGTCCAGCACGTCGAGCATGTCCTGCGCCGCAAGCCCTCCACCGTGCAGGACTACCGGATCATGGTCCGTCGCCACCTGGCGCCGCGCTTCGAGTCGAAGGCGATCGAGCGAATCAAGCCGATCGACATCGAGTCGTACATCGCTGCGAAGTTCGGCGAGGGCCTTGCCGTCAAGACGATCACCAACCAGCTCAACTTCGCTCATGGCGTGTTCCAGTTCGCGCTGAGGCGCGGCTGGACGACCACGAATCCGGTTGCGCTGACGGAGCGCCCGCGATCAGCGCCGGCCGACCCGGACATCCGCTTCCTGACGGCCGAGGAGCTCGAGGCGCTACTCCGCGCCATCGCGCTTGAGGAGACGCTGGGGCCGACGGACCATGCCCTCTACACTGTCGCGGCGATGACCGGTCTGCGCCAGGGCGAGCTCGTCGCGGTCCGTTGGCGCGATGTCGACTGGACGGCGGGAGTCGTGCGTGTCCGGCGCAACTACAGCCGCGGCGCATGGGGAACGCCGAAGTCGCGACGATCGACTCGCGCTGTTCCGATTGCCGACCGGGTCGCAACAGAGCATGAGCGCCACTTCCAGCGCTCGGCCTACCAGTCAGACGATGACCTGGTGTTCTGCCATCCGCACACCGGCACCCCTTACGACGCATCCAAGTTGAGAGAACGCTTCTACGGCGCGATGGCCGCCGCCGGCATGCAGCATCGCTGCGGACGACAGGGTGGGATCACGTTCCATTCGCTGCGCCACACCTTCGGCACGCGCATGGCTGCGGTGGGCGTCCCGATGCGCACACTCCAGGAGTGGATGGGGCACCGAGACTTTACGACGACGCTGATCTACGCTGACTTCGCCCCGGATCAGGCTGGTGGCGCCGCATTTGTAGCGCGGGCCTTTGGAGCTTCGCCTAGCGGTAGTGCGCCACCGGTCGGGGGGCGGATGGTTGGGACGAGGAACTGGACACCGAACTGATGCATCATGCAACTCGCCGGGAAGATCAGTTATTGTGCGCGACATGTCAACCCTAGACGGGATTTTGGAGATGCTGGGGAAGGCTGGCCCAGCGTCTGCCTTCGAGTCGCAGATTCTCGACTTCAAGAGGCCGGCCCGTAGCGTGCGGGAGACGCTTGGGCTCCTGGCGGACGCGGCCGTATGCTTTGCGAACGCAAGTGGCGGGACTATCGTCTTGGGCGTCGACGACAAGGCGACCAGCCGGAAGAAGGCGCTTGTCGGGGTTGAACCGGCGCTCTCGATCGACGTGATCCGCAAGGGCATCTTCGAGCGCACCCGCCCGAGCCTTACCGTCTCGGCCATTGAGCGGATCGAGGACGGCGTACGCCTGATCGTCATCTCAGTTATCGAGGGGATCGAGCTCTACGCCAACGCCAAAGGGCTCGCAACGCGCCGTCTCGGCATAGAGTGCCTTCCCTTCCCGCCAGAGCAGCAGATCGAGGTCAGGCGAGCGCGTGGTCAAGTGGACTGGTCGGCAGAGAAGGTCGAGGCGACTGTCGCAGACCTCTCGCAGGCCGAGTTCGAACGGGTGCGGCGGCTCTTGGCTAGGGCGGGCAAGGAGGAGCTGGCTCAGCTACGCGACCGCAAGCTGCTCGAGGCGATGAGGCTCTTGACCTCCGGTGGGAGCCTTACGAACGCCGCGGTGCTGCTGTTTGGTGGCGAGGACCTCCTGCGCCGCGAGATCCCCTCCCACGGATACTCGTTCCAGTACAGACCCTCCCCGGGAAGCGAGGCCAGCTTCTCGACGAGAGGCAACCGCCCGATCCCGGCGGCGGTCGAAGCCTTGCTCGAACTCGTCGAGGCACGGGCTGCAACCCAGCCGCTCAACCTTGTCGGCGGCGTCCAACTGGTGCTGGTCGACTATCCCTCCAGCGCCGTACGTGAGGTCGTCGTCAACGCGCTGGTGCACCGGGACTTTCCTGCCGCCGGTACCGTCGATATCGAGCACTCGCCGGAGCGGCTCGTGGTGCAGAGTCCAGGAGGACTCGTCGCCGGCGTCACGCCTGAGAACATCCTGACCCACCCGTCCACGCCGCGTCATCGTCTGTTGGGTGAGGCGGTCGCGCTGTTGCGTCTCGCCGAGCGCACCGGGCAGGGCATCGATCGTGCCTATCGCGAGATGCTCCGGGTTGGCAAGGAGCCACCTCAGATTGAGGATGATGGCCTTCGCGTTCGAGCAACGCTGTCCGGCGGGATCGGAAACGACGCGTTCGTACGGTTTGTTCGTGACCTTCCCGAGTCGTCAAGCGCTGATGTCGACGTACTGCTTACGCTCGCCCTGCTACGTACAGCGACGTCTATCGATGCCCTCAGACTCGCTCAGGCGATTCAACGGACGCCAAACGAGGCACAGGAGGTGCTCGGGCGGATGAGCGCCCGCGACAGTCAGTTGCTTGAGCCCACGAGGCGGACCCTTCGCAAGCCCTTTCCGACCTACCGTCTGCGCAATGAGCCATTGGCTGCGTTGGCGCGAGCGGTCAGCTACCGACGGAGAACGATCGATCAGATCGATGAGAAGGTCATCGAGCACGTGCGGGAGTACGGCTTTGTGACCAACCGGACCCTCCAGCGGCTCTTCGACCGTGACCTCTACGCCTCGCGGAATCTCCTCAACGATCTGCGTGACCGAGGCTTGCTGGAGAAGATCGGTACGGCTCGCGGCGGACCCGGAGTCAAGTACGGCCCGGGACCGAAGTTCCCCAAGGCCAAGCGGCCAACTGATAAACGAGCCGCGTCCGACGCCTCATCAGTCGCCGATCAGTTGAGCCTCGCCGACGGGGCGTAGGGCGCACGCGGACCGTCGACCGCCAATGCGGGCCTTGTCCAACAGCGGCGAGCCCTACCGTCTGGGCTCGAGCGAAAGGTTCGTGCCGAACGATCCGCGCAGCAACATGACGGGCGAGCAGCGCTGGGCGTCGTACCAATTTCGTACCAATCTGAGCGAAGCTGGGCGAATCTGCGGGACCTGATCTGGCTCTCAGGAGCCAAATCAACCTCAGCCAACCCCCCGCGAGTCAGCTCATAACCCGAAGGTCGCGGGTTCGAATCCCGCCCCCGCCATGTGGAAAAGCCCTGCAAATGCGGGGTTTTCCTTTGGTCGCGGGTTCTGTACGCATGGGGGCTCGCAAGGCGCGGTCGGGTGTCGCCAGCGGCTAGGTTGGTTTGCTCGGCGGGTCAAGCCCTTGCTGGGCGGTCTCACGGTCGTCGATCACGAAGATGTCTTGATGCCATTGGCCCGGCCAGGCGACGAGAAGCAGATCATCTTCGATCGCGGCGTCCAGCATGGCTCGCTTCTCTGTGATGCCTTGGGCTTGTGTGACGAGCCCACTGCTCGCATCCACGCGGATGAACGTTACGTCGCGGGCGCGCCACGGAAACACGTCGGCGGAGTCGCTCGTCCGCCTTAGTTGGCTGGTGTCGAACCTCAAGGTACCTTTATTGATCTGTACAGTCTGTCGGAACTCTAGGGGGATGGTCAAGCAATGAGCATGCGGCTCCGAATGGGACCGGTCAGCATCTCCTCGCGTGGTCGCGTGGGAGTCAAAGCGGGGCCGGTCAGCCTCTATGGAGGCGGTACGCGACGACGCCGCTCACGGAGTAACGGGGGAGGCGGAGTGCTAGCGGTCTTCGTTGCGATCATCTTCGTTATCGCGATAGTCATCGCCTACTGGTACGTAGCTGTGCCGGTTCTGTTCGTGAGCGCAGCGCTTGCGGTGGGCGTGGCGCGCGTCAACAAGGAGCGCCACGCGGAACGGATCGCTGCCTTCGAACAGGAGGAGGCAGAGTCACAGCGACGCTGGCTCGAAGCGCCACCGCCACAGCTGCTGCTTCCAGGACGCTTTACAGAGAACTGGTTTGCGTCGAATGTGCCGTCGTTGCATCCGGGCCAGGTCCCCGACTTTCTTGAAGAGCTACGAGAACGTGGGTGGACGGATGAGAGGATCCAAAAGCGAGTGATGCCCTATCTCGCGATGAATCCGTTCTACGTCCAGCGCAGCTAGACCACGTTGTTACGTGTCTTGGAATCCAGCGGAGTCAAGCTCGGCGAGCGTGACCATCAGAGTTAGTGGCGCAGCACGGAGCGACCGAAAGCCAAACCGCTTGTAGAACGACGCAGCGTCCTCGTCAACTGCATGCACGACCACCGCACGAACCGCGACCTGTTCGGATGCGCGGATGACGCGCAAGAGCGCGTCATTCAGCAGTGCCGCGCCGAGACTGTGCCCCTGCTGTCTGGCATCAACAGCGAGCCGGGCGAGGATCGCGACCGGGATCGGAAAGCGCTGCGAAAGCCCTCGCCGAGTCTCGGGCGTCGCCTCGCGATGATCGAGTTGCCCAGCGACTAGCGTGTAGTAACCGTAGACATGCCGGTCGTCGGTCGCCGCGACGAAGGTCCGTGCCGCATCTCGGCGCTGGCCTTGTCCGGCGTAGCGAACGAGCCAGCGGTCGAGCAGCTCATTGCCACAGCCAAAACCCGTGATGTCATGGCGGCCGGGGTCGAAGCGTTCGGTGCCGGCGAAGCCGGCGGTCACGCGCGTTCGCGTAGTTCGCGCAAGCGTGCGACCGTGTCCTGATCGACCGTCTCCAAGGCGTCGAGAAAGCGCGCGGCCTCCTCGTTGTTGAGTGCGATCCGCTGCTGGTCGGCGAGCACGTCTTGGGCGCGCGCGCTCGCCGCGCGTCGGAAGAAGTCGCTCAGCGTCTCGCCGACCGCCGTCGCTGCGGCGGTATCGAGCTGGCGCTCATCATCAGTTAGACGAAGCTCAAGTCGCTGGGTTCGCATAGCTTCATTGTACGGACATCGTACGGTGACTCAAGTGCGATCCCGACAGAGCATCCGCGGCCTCCGTCACCAGAATCCTTCACGGAGCCAGCGTTCATGGGCCAATCCCAAACCGCCCACGCCCGAATCTCGGTCGCAGGATCCCGTATCAATCCCGCCCCCGCTACTCCGGCTACCCGCGACCGCTCCCCGGAGCGGTCGCGTTCGTTCTCGGGCAGCTGCGGCAGTAGCTCCGCTGCGACTGTCGCCGCTAGGTGCAGCTCTTGGCGGATCTTGTCGTAGACCACGCTAACGCCGCGAGTTTCGAGACCCCTAGACAATTTCAAGGGGCTTGACAAAGTCGCTCGGCGCTGCCCCGCGGCGCTCAAGCAGGCTATGCTCGCGGCCGTGCGCGTCGTCCTGAGCGTCGACATGGAGGGCATCTCACAGCTCGAAGATCCACAGGAGATCATCGCGTTCGCACGGCCGTACTGGGAGGCGGGGAGGCGTCGCATGACGGCGGACACCGTCGCGGCGGCCGAAGGTCTGCTGGCCGGCGGAGCCGACGAGGTGATCGTGCTCGACAACCACGCCAGCGGAAATCCCCAGAACCTCCTCGACGAGGAGCTTCCCGATGGCGCGCGTGTAGAGACGTGGGATGTCTTTGACCTTGGTGAGCATCGAGTCGACGCGATGCTGCAGGTCGGCTACCACGCGCGCGCAGGAGTCGAGGCCTTCGTCTCGCATACCTACGTGCCGGGGCTGCGCCTGCGCGTAAATGGGGAGCCTGTGAGCGAGAGCCATGGCCGAGCTTGGGCAGCCGGCGTGCCGCTGCTGGGGATTGTCGGCAACGAGCAGCACGCGCGCACGCTCGGTTCGCTCGGCGAGGTTCCCTACCTCGTCGTTCAGCGTACGAGCGCGCTCCATGAAGCGAGGCCGGCCTTTGACACCCCGGAGGCAGGCCTCGCCGCGATCCGGGAGTTCGCCGCCGAGGGCCTGCGGACCGGCGGCGCCATCATCGGTGCGCCCGAGGGTTACCTGTTCGAGGCAGACCTGCAGGTCGACGACGAGCACGCGGTTGCCCTTGCGGAGGCCGGCTGGGAGCGCCGCGGCGAGACCGAGTTCGCGGCCGAGCGACGCGACTGGCCCCAAGCGCGCCCGCTGCTGGTCGCGGCGATGTTCGGCGCCTTTGCCCCGTGGATGCCCTACTTCACGAGCTTCGACCTCTGCAGCGAACGAGCGATGTCCGCCGTGCACGACGATCCACTGATGGTGCGGGGGCGGGCGCGGTTCGATGAGTGGCTTCACTCGCCGACCACCAACTAGCGGCTCAAGAGCTTGGCCCGGATCTCACAGGCCCGATCGTGCCGCGGTAGGACCACTGACGCCGGCGAGGAGGCCGGCGGCCGGCGAAAGCTCAGCCGATCCGCTCGGCCAGCTCGACGATGATGCCCTCCGGGCCTCGGACGTAGCACAGCCGATAGCTGTCTTGATAGCGCTCCAGCCCGCCAACGAGCTCCGCGCCGCAGGCTCGCAAGCTCGCCACGACCGCGTCGATGTCGTCGACTTCGAATGAGACATGGCGAATGCCGGGAGTGTTCACCGGCGCATTCCGGTCGCCGTGCCGGCCCGACGGGGCGTCGAACTTCGACAGCTCGAGCCGTGCGTGGCCGTCCGGGGTCTCCAGCATCGCGATCTCCGCCCGGACGCCCTCGAGCCCCAGCACGCGGTCCACCCAACCGCCCTCGACCGACCGCTCGCCGTGCAGCTCGAGGCCGAGCTCGACGAAGAACGCCGTCGCGGCCGCGAGGTCGTCGACCACGATGCCCACGTGATCCATGCGTTGGATCGTCATGCGCTCGACTGTAGCTGCAGCACGACCCCAGCTACGGCGTCTCTCGCTGCCGATCCGCTGACGCAACGCGGCGCCCTCCGTGGCCCCAGCCAACAAATCAACAGACGTTAGGATGACGCAATGGCAAGCGATCGCTGCGATCTCCTCTGCCTGGACCTTCCGCGCGCGGAGAAGCTGCGCCGAGCCCGTCTGGGCCAGCAGGTCGCCGAACGCTCCGCGGCCGGCGCGAAGGCGCTGGGGGACCCGACGCGACTTGCGCTCGCGGTGGCGCTTCGCGACGGCGGCGAGTTGTGCGTTTGTGACCTGAGCTGGATCGCCGAGCGCGCGGAGAACCTCGTCTCGCATCACGTTCGAGCGCTGCGCACCGCCGGGCTCGTGCGCTCGCGCCGCGACGGCAAGATGGTGATGTACGAGCTCACCGATCGCGGCCGTGCGTTGGTCGACGTGGTGCTCGGCGATCGGGTGGCGATGTGAGCGCCGAGCCTGGCGAGCTGCCGATCCTGCAAGTCGATTCGCCGAGAAGCGCGACCGGTCCGCGAGCGCGACTCGTTCGCCGCGCGAGGCTGCTGGCTTGGATCGGGCTCGCCTGGCACGGCGTCGAGGCGGCCGTCGCCATCGCGGCGGGCGTCGTCGCCGGCTCGGTTGCGCTCGTCGGCTTCGGCGCGGACTCGCTGATCGAGCTGGCGGCAGGTGTTGTAGTGCTGTGGCGGCTGGCGAGTGTTCGCGCGATCGCCGAGCGCCGCGCTCAGCAGATGATCGCCGTGTCCTTCTACTTGCTCAGCGCCTACGTCGCCGTCGAGGCGATGCTCTCGCTGGCTGCCGGGGACCGTCCTTCCGTGAGCTGGACGGGGATCGGCCTGTCCGTCCTGACTCTGGCGACGATGCCGCCACTGGGAATCGCGAAGGCTCGCGTAGCCGATGCGCTGGGGTCCTCGGCGACCATGAGCGAGAGCCGACAGACGATGCTCTGCGCCTATCTGTCCGCCGGGCTGCTCGTCGGCCTCAGCCTCAACGCGCTGTTCGGTTGGTGGTGGGCAGACCCGATAGCGGCGCTCGGGATCGCGGCCGTTGCGCTCGGCGAGGGGCGCGACGCCTGGCGCGGTGAGGCGTGCTGCACGGCGCGCATCGCGCGCGCCGATGGCGACGGATGCACGGACGCATGCCGTTAGCGCAGCAGCGCCGGCAGCTCCGTACGGCGCTGATCCGCTCCCGCAGCTCGCCTCTCGATGGACGACACGTTGCCGCCGCCGGCGACCCGATCCCGACACGATTCGCGACAATCACGTGGGTCGGCGAGGACGCCGGAGCGACTGCGACGACAACAACGACGAAGAAAGCGACAACGACCATGAAGAAGAGCGACGGCGGCGCGGGGGAGGGAGGCGGAGGAGGCTCTGCCTCTCAGCTGATAGACGCGAGGATCAGGGAGCTGGGCGATTGGCGGGGCCAGACGCTCGCTCTGGTTCGACGTCTCATCAAGCAGGCCGACCCCGATGTGGTCGAGGACTGGAAATGGAGAGGGGTTCCCGTGTGGTCGCACGCCGGAATCATCTGCACCGGCGAGACGTACAAGAACGTCGTCAAGATGACCTTCGCCAAGGGCGCCTCGTTGGAGGACCCTTCAGGTCTCTTCAACTCCAGCCTCGACGGCAACACCAGGCGTGCCATCGACCTCCATGAGGACGACGAGATCGACGAAAAGGCGTTGAAGGCGCTGATTCGCGCCGCCGTGGCGCTGAACGCGTCCTCAGCCGGCCGGCGATCGGCGACGGGGAGATAGACCGAGCGCCAGCTCGTCGGGGTCCTCGAAGCTGAAGGACGAGTTGCTCGAAGTGGACGGCGCGGCGGCCAGCGGTGCGAACAGGCCCCCGGTCGGCAGCGCGATCGCGATCGTCGGTCATCGCCGCCAGCTCTCTCCGGCGCTCACGCGCTCGAATCCGATCCAGACGGCGTTCATCGCCGTCGCCACGATCTGCTCGCGCGAGACCTCCGGATGGTCGCTCCACCAGATCGCCAGCTCGGTCAGTCCGCCGCGGATCACCTCCGACGCCATCGCGAAGGCCAGCGGGGCCCCGCCGGCTTGGAGGTGCGCAGAGCCGGGCAGCGCGCCGAGGATCTGCGCGAGCGCCTCGTTTGCGTCCGCGGCGATCTCGCGGTGGGCCGCGCGCAGCTCGGCGATGCCCGTGGTCTCGCGAAAGAACATGCGCGGGGCGTAGGGGTGGGCCTCCACGTAGCGCGCCCAGGCGTCGAACGCCTGCGCGATCTGCTGCTCCGGCGTGCCGTCGCCGCCCAGGTTCTCCCGCCACATCGCCAGCAGGTCGTCGCGCGTACGCTCCAGCAGCCGCCGGTGAAGCGCCGGCTTGGACGCGAAGTGGTCATAGACCACCGGCGGGCTCACGCCGGACCGGCGCGCGATCTCGTCCATTGCCGCGCCGTGGTAGCCGCGCTCGGCGAACACGTCCATGGCGGCCAGCTCGATCACCTCGCGGCGGGCTGCCGCCGTGAGACGTTTGCGCGGGGCCGACGTTTGCAACCTAGTGGACATTAGGTATATCCTAGTGGCCACTAGCTTACGTCGGCGATCGGAGGCAGCGATGGCGAGCACGGACGAGACGGCGGATGAGCTCACGACAGATCCGGTCCTGAGGATGCGCAGCCGGTTCTGGCGGACGACCGAGGACGGCGGCGAGGTGCTGCACGTCGAGACGTGGGTCGACCCGGGCGGCGGGGTCACGCCGCATATCCACCCCGCGATGGAGGAGCGCTTCGAAGTCCGCGAGGGACGCCCCGAGTTCCTCGCCGGGCGCAGCTGGAAGGAGGCGCAGCCAGGCGAAACGGTCCGCGTCCCGCCCGGCACGCGGCACGCTTTTCGCAACCGCGGCCGCGAGGTGGCGCGCTTCGTCTGCCACGCCACGCCACCGTCCACCTTGCAGGAGTTCCTCGAAGACGCCGCGGCGCTCTCGCGCGCCGGCGGGATCACTCGCCGTGCGCTGCCGCGCAGCCTCGACGGCCTGCTGCAGGCAGCCGTCATGGCCCACCACTATCGCGACATGGTCACGCTCCTGGCGCCGCTGCCGCCCCCGGCGATCCAGCGCCTGGTGATTCCTGCGCTGGCGCGCGCCGGCGAACGTCGTGGCCATCGCGCTGGAAGCATCGGGCGTCGATGAGCGCGCCCGGCTCCGACGCCGCCCGATCGAGCTCGCGGAGGAAGTCGGGAGCCTCACAGGACAGGCAGGCGCGCCGCGTCGGGCGAGCCGCGCGTACACAGGTCGAGGTCGACCCGCGTACGACGCTTCGGTTTACGTTTTCGCCGTTGCGGTCATTCTCTGGTAGATGAAGCGAGAGCGATCGCCATGAGCGCGCAGCGATTCGCCGCGGGCCAGCGCGTCAACGTTGAGATCGGCGGCAGGCGGGTGCAGGCCGTGTTCGTGCGCGCGGCCGTCCAGCAGGAGGGCGTCAACGTCAAAAGCGCAGCGGCCCCCGGGGGCGAGGGGACCGATGGCATCGCCTGGGTGCGCCGCTCGGACACGGGCGAGGTGGAACCGTTCGAGCTCGGCCTCATCTCGCCCGCCTGAGCGGGCGCGTGACCGGCGTGTCAGGGCGTGGCGGCCACGCCGTGGCGCTCGCCTCCACCGGCGCCCGCTCCATCCCTCGCGCGCGCACGAGCAATGCAGCCGCGAGAGCGCGTCCAGCAGCGCCAGGCCGCCTGCGAGCAGGAGCACATCGTTGAACCCGCGACAGAAAGCCCTGAACGCGCGGCGTGCGCGACGGCGCCGCTCGCCAGCGGCTGGCCGGCGGCGCTCAGCCGTCGACCGCGCGCTCGCCGAGGCCAAGCTCCAGCGCGTCCACAAAGGCGACCTGCGCGGAGACGAGCTTGCGCCGCGCCGTCGCGCAGTCGAGCCACCGGGCGCGGTCGATCTCCGGGAACTCGCGCAGCTCGCCCGAGCGCGGCGGCCATTCGCGCGTGAAAGTGTTGCTCACGACCCGCTCCGCGTCGAGGTCGCCATGGATCGCCCACGCCACGACGCGCTTGCCGCCGCGCTGGCGAACCTCGCCGAGCTCCAGCGGCTCGCCCTCCGGCGGCGGTTTGCCCGTCTCCTCGGCGAACTCGCGCCGCGCCGCCGCGTAGGCGTCCTCGCCGGCGTCGCACTCGCCCTTGACGATCGACCACGCGCCCTCGTCCTTGGCGGCCCAGAACGGCCCGCCCATGTGCGCGATCAGCACCTCCAGGCGCCCGCCGCGAAAGCGGTAGGGCAGCAGGCCCGCGCTGGTCTTCTGCTTGCTCACACGCAAAGCATCGCGCAGCGCGCCATGACCGGCGACGGCGCCCCCGCGCGGGCCGGCCCTGAGAGTCGTCCAAAAGCGCCCGCTCGGGCGTCGCCTGTGGGATCATGGCTCAACGATTCCATGCAAAGTGCGGGGTCGGGGGATAAGCATGAGGCCATCTCCAAAACACCGGCTGAGCAGGCTGGCGATCGCGCTTTCGCTGGGCTTCGCCCTGGCGCTCGCGACCAGCGCCGTCGCACTCGGCTCGCTGACCGGCGATCTGCTGCCCACGGTCACCGTCGAAGCGCAGCCGCTCGTCGTCGTGGAAACGGCTCCGGCGGCGAAGGTCGAAGTCCCCGGCGTGGCGACCGTGCAAGCGCCGTCGATCCCCCCGGCCGAAATCCCCACGCCGCCGCTGCCTTCGCCCCCCTCCGTCGGCACGCCCGCGCCGGCGACGCCCAGCGCGCCGGCGACGCCCAGCGCGCCGGCGTCGCCTGGCGGATCGACGACGAGCCCGCAGGCGAGCCCCGCCGCGCATGCCGCCACGACCGCCGCCGCCGCGACCTCGCCCGCCCGTGCGGCCCGCGCCGGCGCGACGCCCGCGGCCGACGCAAGCGCGCGGTCGTCGCAAACGGCCACGAGGCACGGCCGGCGCAAGCGCGTCTCCAGCGCCGGCAGGGCGGGCGGTGGACCGCCAGGCGCTGCCGCCGCCACGACGCCGATCGCGGCGTCCTTCGTCGCGTCGCGCGCTCGATCGGCGGCGGGCAAATCGCCACGTCGCGCCTCCGCGGGCAACCCGCTTGACGCGATCGGCCGCCGCATCCCGTTTCCGGTGCCCGTTCCGGACTGGAGCAAGCCGATCATCCTGCTGCTGCTCGCGCTCGCGCTGTGGTTCGCCGCTCGCTCGCGGCTCGCCGCCGGGCGCGCTCGGCGATTGGAGCGCCAGCGCGCCGGGCTGATACGCGACGTCGGCGCCATGCAGGCGGCGCTCGTGCCCGTGATCCCCGAGCGGCTAGGCGAGCTGTCGGTGTCGGTGGCCTACCGGCCGGCCGACGGCCCGGCCGCGGGCGGAGACTTCTACGACGTGTTCGAGCTGGCGCCCGGCAGGGTGGCGATCGTGCTGGGCGACGTCGCCGGACACGGGCCGGGCGCGCTGCAACAGGCGGCGCTCACCCGCTACACGCTGCGCGCCTACCTGCAGGCCGGCCTGGAGCCACGCGCCGCGCTCGCGCTCGCCGGATCGGTGCTCGCCGAGCCCACCGAGATGCAGTTCGCGACCGTCGTCGTCGCCATCCACGACAGCGCCAGCGGCAGGCTGACATACGCGAGCGCCGGCCACCCGCCGCCGATCTCAGTCGGCTTCGACACGCCCGAGCCGCTCGCCATCTGCTGCTCTGCTCCGATCGGCTGCGACCTGCCCACCGGTCGCAGGCAGACGACCATCTCGGTTCCCGCCGGCGGCGAGGTCTGCTTCTTCAGCGACGGCCTGCTGGAGGCGCGCACCGACGACGGCCTGCTCGGGCGCGATCGCCTCGGCGAGATCGTCGCCGAGCTCGACGCGCCGCACACGGCCGACGCGCTGGTGGCGCGCGTCGGCGCCGAGGCGCTGGCGACGCCGGACGACATGGTCGCCTGCGTGATCGGCGCGCCACCCGGCGCTCCCGCGCCCGCCGGCCAGGTCGAGGAGCTGGAAGTCGACGCCAGGACGCTTCAGAGGCCCCACGTCGGCGCCTTTCTGCGGGCCTGCGGCGTGCAGGCGGCGCAGGCGTCCTCGCTGCTGTCGCGCGCAGCCGACATCGTCGAGCAGAGCGCCACGGCGCTGCTGCGCATCGAGCGCCCGCGCGCCGGCGAGGCGGTCGTCGAGGTGCTGCCCGGTATCGCCGCGCCGGCGTCGACGCCCGCGCCCGGCCGGGCTCGCAGCGAGAGCGTCGACTCGATCGCGCAAGCGGCCCCGGCACGCGCATGACCGGCCCGTCACGCCGTCGGCCGGGCGGTCGCGGAGCGTAGCTCAGCGCACGGCGCGATATTTCAGGTGCGTCACGCCGGGCGCGTCCACGACGCCGGCCTGCTCGAACGCGAGCCCGGCGTCCAGGTTCTCCAGCAGCCGCGTGCCGCCGCCGAGCAGGACGGGGACGACGCTCAGGCAGAGCTCGTCGACCAGGCCGGCGGCGAGGAACTGCTGGGCGACGCTCGCGCCGCCGCCGAGCGACACGTCGCGATCCCCGGCCGCCTGGCGCGCCTGCGCCAGCGCCGACTCGACGCCGTCGGTGACGAAGTGAAACGTCGTGCCGCCGTCCTTTTGCAGCGGCTCGCGCGCGTGGTGGGAGAGCACGAACACGGGCGTGTGAAACGGCGGTTCGTCGCCCCACCATCCCTGCCACGGATCGTCTCCCCAGGGCCCGGGACCGCCGCCGAACATGTTGCGTCCCATGATCGTCGCGCCCGTGTTGGCGAGCATTTGCTCCATGACCGGCGTGCTGGCGTTGACGTCGCCGCCCTCTTTGCCGTGGGGCTTGCGCCATGCGGCGAGCTCGAAGGCCCACTCGTGCAGCTGCATGCCGCCTTCGCCCAGCGGGTGCTCCTGGCTTGGATTCGGTCCGGCGATGAAGCCGTCCAGCGAAACCGCAAGGTCGAATCTCACGCTGGCCATCGTGCCTCCTCGGGTAGTGGATTGGATTTTTATGATCGGCTGACGCCGGATGGGTCGGCGGCTGTACGCGCCCGGAGCGCGCATCGACGCCGACGCCGGTCGCCCCGCGCCGGGCCAGGCCGTGTCGTGGCGCGGCGGCGGCGGGTCGCGGGACCGAGCAGTCGCGCCCCGCGACTCGCCGTGCGCTGCTCAGCCGGTCTGGACGACGAACAGTTTGTTGGCGTCCTGGTCGCGCAGGAAGAACATCGGCGGCACCGGGTCGCCCATGCGCGAGACCTCGTCGTCGACGTCCACGCCGCGAGCTTTCAGCTCGGCGTGGTCGGCGTCGATGTCGGTGGTGGACAGCGCGATGCGCGTCTCGATGCCCGTCGGTTCGCCGGGGCGCGGCTTGACGATCGCGATCGTCGTGTCGGCGCCCGCGGGCGCCACTTCGACCCAGCGCTCGCCGTCGCCGAAGGGAACGTCCATGCGCTTCTCGAAGCCGAGCTTGCCGGTGTAGAAGGCGATCGCCGCGTCCTGGTCGGAGACCGGGACGATCACGGTGCCGACTTGGCTGATTCGTGTGCCTGTCTGCGTGTCTGACATGTGGTCCTCCGGGTTGGGGTCGGTTCGTGTTCTGGAGGTAGGGACGAGCTTACGCGCGAGAACTCATCGGCGCGGCGCGCCGGCGGCTGCTCGGCGCGTTTGTTTGACGCCCGCCGCGGCTGGGTAAAGCGCGCCCAAGGCATGGGGCGAGCGGGGAGGGTGTGGATGAGGTCGTTGCGGATCCATGGTGGATGGATCGTCGGCTTGGTCGTGCTGTTCGCGTTGGCGTTGCCCGCTGGCGCGAGTGCGGCGACGTGCACGAGCTCGATCAGCGGGCCCAACGATCCCGGCTACGCCGGCGCCGAGCGCAGCTTTCCAAGCTCTGCGACGTGGAACTCGGAGGAGTGGCAGCTGTTCGACTGCATCCCGCAGACGGCGCCAGTCGCCGGCGACGCCGAAGGCGCCGCCGGGATGAGCGTCAACCGCGCGTGGGCCGCCTATGGCATGGGTCACGTGACCGTCGCCTACATGGAGGGCGGCGTCAACTGGAAGCTGCCCGACGCCAACGACCTGCGCGACCAGTCCTACCTGAACACGGGCGAGCTGCCCTATCCGCAGGACGCCTCCGGACAGTCGCACGCAACGTATGACCTCGACGGCGACGGCGTGGTCAACGTCGAGGACTACGCCAAGGACCCGCGCGTGGGCCGCGCCAACCCGCAGGCCGGCGGCATCACGCCGGAGGACCTGATCATCGCCTTCGGCCACTGCGAAATCCAGAGCCACCAGCTCGTGCGCTGCCCCAGGAAAGGCAGCTTCGACAACGACAAGAACGGCTACCCGAACGACATCTCGGGCTGGAACTTCCACCGGGACACCGACGACCCGCAGACCGACAACACGATCTACCACCACGCCAACGGCGAGTCCGAGAACCTGCTTGCAACGGCCAACGACAACTTCGGCGGCGTCGGCGTGTGCCCCGGCTGCCGCCTGCTGTCGGTCAAGCTGGGCGACGAGGCGATCGACCGCCCCGACCGCGTGGCCGAGGGCATCGTCTTCGCGGTCGACTCCGGCGCGAAGGTGATCGACGCGACCTCCGCTTCGCTCGGGCAGACGCCCTCGATGCTCGGCGCCGTGCAATACGCCTATCGGCACGGCGTCGTGATCGCCTGGGCGTCCAACGACTTCGAGTCCGCCGACCACACCGAGGGCATGCGCCTCCCGCACGTGTGGCCGGGCAACTCGATCGTCTCAGACCAGTCCAACCGCAGCGGGACGTCGCAGCCCAACGACCTGCTCGCGACGACGTTCCGCTCGCGCTCGACGCTCACCTCCTACGGCGCGCACGCGCTGTTCAGCGTGCCGACCGGCGACGGCTCGACCTCCGCCGGCACGCCCACGACCGCAGGCGTCGCCGCGCTCGTCGCCTCGGCGGGCGAGGACGCGGCCTCCGAAAAACAGATCGCAGAACCGCTCGACGCCAACGAGGTCTTCCAGGTCACGCGCGCGAGCGCCAGCGGCATCGAATCGACGCCCTGCCCGACGTGCTTCCCGGGCCTGGCCAACGCCGAGTGGAACCTGCAGTACGGCTACGGGCGCCCCAACGTCTACAAGGCGATGAAGGCCGTGCACGAAGGCGACATCCCGCCGACGGCCGACATCACGGCGCCGGAATGGTACGACGAGGTCGACCCGACTCAGCAGTCGACCGTGCCCGTCAGCGCCGACGTGGCCGCCAAGCGCTCCTCCTCCTACGGCTGGGAACTGCAGTACGCGGCCGGCCCCGAGCCGGCCGACGACGACTTCCACACGTTCGCCTCGGGCTCGGGCAACGCGCCGCAGGCCGCCAGCGGCTCGATCGACCTCTCCGAAATCCCCGAAAGCTTCTGGGCCGGCGCCTACCAAGCGCCGACCGCCGACCGGCTGTCGATCGAGCGCTACGACGTGACCGTGCGCGTCGTCGTCCGCGACGCCTCCGGGCGCGTCGGCGAGGACCGCCGCGTCTTTCAGCTGCGCCACGACCCCAGCGAAGTCGCGGCGCTGCACCAGAACCTGGGCACGTCGCTCGAGTCCTCGCCGTCGATGGCCGACATCGAGGGTCGCGGCGGGCTGGACGTGATCGTCGCCGGCTCCGACGGCGCCGTGCACGCCCTGCGTCCCGACGGCTCAGAGGCGCCCGGCTGGCCGGTGCAGACCAGCCTCGCGCGCGGCGTCGACCCGAAGTACAAGTACAACTACCTCGGCGATCCGGCGTGGACGTCCGGCGCGATCCCCCAGCCGCACGAACCGATCGTCGCGCCGCTGGCCGTCGGCGACCTCTTCGGCGACGGCGAAATGGACGTCGTCGTGACCGGCGAGGACGGCCGCGTGTACGCCTGGAACGGCAAGGGCAAGCTGCTCAAAGGCTTTCCCGTGGAAACCGACCGTGCCTACCAGCGCATGTCCGTGCCTCCCGAAGAGGCCGACTACGTGCGCCATCCGTCGACCGGCAACGTCGGCGGCGCGGCGCTGGGCGACCTGCAGGGCGACGGCAGGCTCGACATCGTGATCGGCGGCTGGGACGGCCACGTCTACGCCTGGCAGCCCACCGGCGCGCCCGTGCCCGGCTGGCCGGTCTCGACCGACCCGCCAAACCCGCCGCCCAAGCCCGGCGCGTGCGCGGCCGAAGCGGCCAAATGCCGGTACGCGCGCGACTACAAGGTGGCGACCACGCCGACGCTCGTGGACGTCGACGGCGACGGGCATCCCGACGTGGTCGTGGCGATGCAGGACACCGAGTTCGGCCAGGCCGAAGGGGCCTCGGGCGCGCCCGTGTACGGGTTCGTCGAGGCCTACTCCTCGCAGGGCAACGACCACGCAGGCGGCGCGCGCCTGCCCAACTTCCCTGTCGCGCTGCCCGCCGCCGAGCAGGGCTACGGCACGGCGCAGGACTTCATCACCGAGGGCGTGCAGACGCCGGCGGCCTACGAAGGCGCGTCGGGCCCCAGGCTCGTCGCCAACCCCGGCCTGTTCCTCTCGCAGACGGTCGACCTGCGCAGCGGCGCGATGAACCCGGAGATCCCCGGGACGATCCCGCCCGACAGCGCCAACCCGGCCGTCGACCCGGCCTCCGCGCTCGTGCACTTCACGACGACCGCCTCGCTGGGCAAGCTCGGCGCGGCGAAAGCGCTGACTGCCGTGCAGGGCGGCTCGGCCTCGACGGACATCGTCACGGGCGTCGTGGAGACGCCCGGGCTGGGCATCCGCGTGCGCTCGGCGATCGAGGCGTGGAACCCCGAAACGGGCGCCAACCTGCCCCAGTACACCCAGCCGCTGCAGGGGCTGCCGTTCCTCACGGCGCCCGCGCTGGCCGACGTGTCGGGCTCGGGCAACGCCGACATCGTCATCGGCGGCGACTCCGGCGCGCTGCAGGCCTTCGACGGCACGACCGGGCAGCCCGTCGCTGGCTGGCCGAAGTGGACCGGCGGCTGGTCGCTGCTCACGCCGGCCGTCGGCGACCTGCTGGGCAACGGCACCAACACCGTCGTCGTCGGACTGCGCGAGGGCTGGCTGCACGCCTACACGACGCCCGGCCTGGCCAGCGCCAACGACGAGGCCTGGCATTGGCACCAGAACGACCGCAACACCGGCCGCTACGGCGACGACACGCGCCCGCCGCTGAAGCCCGCGTCGCTGCGCTTCACCGGGCCGGGCAAAGTCTGCTGGACGGCCACCGGCGACGACTGGAACGTCGGCACGGCCGCCGGCTACGACCTGCGCGAATTCGCCACGAAACCCACGCCCGAAAAGTTCGGCGAAGGAACAGCGCTCGCCGGAGCGCCCGCGCCGGCCGTCGCCGGGACCGAACAGTGCGCCACGATCGTCACGAGCGCGCGCTACATCGGCCTGCGCGCGATCGATCCGGCCGGCAACATCTCCTATCCGGCCGTCATCGCCGTCAAGAAAACCTTCCCCAAAACCTGAGCGCAGGCCGCGCGGCGCGGCGCGCCGGCGCGGCGTAGGCTGATCTGCGCGTGAAGCAGATCGTCCTCCTGCGCGGCGTCAACGTCGGCGCGCGCAACCGCGTCGCCATGCCGGCGCTGCGCGAGGCGCTGAAGGAGGCCGGCATGGGCGAGGCGACGACGTACCTGCAGAGCGGCAACGTCGCGCTCGACAGCGCCGCCAAGCCGGACGCGCTCGCGCGCGCGTGCGAAGAGCTGATCGCCGAGCGCTTCGCCCTGCAGGTCGCAGTCGTCGTGCGCACGCGCGCCGAGCTGGCGAAGGTCGTGCAGCGCGATCCCTTCGGCGACGTGGCCGACCAGCAGAAGCTCTACCAGGTGACGTTCTGCGCGCGAAAGCCCGACAGGGCCGCGCTGGCCAAGGTCGCCGAGCGCGCCGTCGAGGGCGAGCGCCTGCTCGCGCACGGGCGCGAGATCTACGCCTGGTTTCCGCACGGCGTCGCGCGCTCCAAGCTGGCCGCGCAGCTGAGCGGGCACGACCTCGGCGTCGTCGCCACCGCGCGCAACTGGACGACCGTCACCAAGCTGCTCGCGCTCGCCGGCGGGTAGTGCGCGCACACCGGCTGCGGCCAGCAGGCTCTCCGCGCGCTTGCGCGCAGCGCGTCATGATCCGATGAAGGCCGGGGGCACGCCTCGCGCAACCCATCCGAAAATCAATCCTTCAACGAGGAGCGAACGTGTCAGGACCAGAGAGCACCGCTGCTGCGCCGCACGGAGAAGGTCGGCTGTCGCGTTCCTGGCGCCTGACGCGCGCCGCCTGGCAGGTCGTGCGCCACGATCGCGCGCTGCTCGTCCTCGGTGCCATCTCCGTCGTCTCCGGCGCGATCGGCCTGGCGCTGATCTTCGTGCTCAGCGGCTCCTTCGACCACGACCGCCTGGCCGGCGACCAGATCCTGCTGTTCACGCTGATCTTCGCCTACCCGCTGACGCTGCTCAGCGTGTTCCTCAACACTGCCATCGCCGCCTCGGCGGCCGCCGCGCTGGAAGGGCGGCGCCTGTCGCTCGGCCAGGCGCTCGCCGTGCCGACGGGGCGCATCGGCGCCGTCGCGCTGTGGGCGCTGATCGCCGCGGTCGTCGGCTTCGTGCTCGAGCAGCTCGTCAGCAAGCTCCCGCTCGGCGGCAGCATCGTCGCGCGCCTCGTCGGCCTGGGCTGGTCGCTTGCAAGCCTGTTCGCCATTCCGATCCTCGCGCTGGAGGACTGCTCGGCGCCCGACGCGCTCAAGCGCTCCGCGCACGTCGTCAAGCAGCGCTGGGGCGAGAGCATCGGCGGCAACGTCATCATCGGCGCCTGGATGGCCATCGCCATCCTCGCCATCGTCGTGCTGTCGGCGATCGGCGCCGTGGCCGCCAACGACGTGCCCGCGGTACGCGACGCGATCATCGTCGCCGGCGTGCTCGCGCTCGTCAGCGTCGTCGCGCTGCAGCTGCTCGTGCGACAGACGTTCGCCGTCGCGCTCTATCGCTACGCCACCACGGGCGAGGCCCCCGGACCGTTCGTCGACGGTGACCTGCAGGCGCCGTTCGGACGCTCGCGCCGCCGCGCGACCTGACGCTATGTTGGCTGCGTGGCCGACGCCGACATCCAGATTCGCTGGGTCGACAACGCCGACGAGCTGAGCGCCGCGCTCGCCGTGCGCGTGGCGGTCTTCTGCGGCGAACAGGGCGTGCCCTTCGACGACGAGCGCGACCCGCTCGACGACGACGCGGCGCACCTCGTCGCGCTCGCTGGCGACGGCCAGCGCGTCGTCGCGACGCTGCGCCTGCTCGCCGAGGACGACACCGCACGCATCGGCCGCGTCGCCGTGCTCGCCGATTGGCGCCGGCGCGGCATCGCCTCGCGCATGCTCGCGCTCGCCGTGCGTCGGGCTCGCGACGAGGGTCGCGCGCGGGCGCGGCTCGCCGCGCAGATCAGAGCCAAGGCGCTCTACGAGCAGGCGGGCTTCAGCGTCGAGTCCGAGCCGTTCGACGAGGCCGGCATCGCGCACGTGTGGATGGGCCAAGAGCTCGCCGGCGGCGCGGGCGCAGACGTAAACTGACCAGCGCTCGCGCGCCGCCGGCTGCGCGTCCGCTCACTCGTCCAGCCTGCGCCTCTGGGGGTGGATCGTCTCGCCGCGCGCGAGCATCGCAACGAACTTCTCGATGCGTCGCGCGCGCGTGTCGCTGCGCTTGGCGCTGTCGATGCGCAGCAGCACCGCGTAGCGGTTCTGGCTTGTGAGCAGCTCGAACATCCGCAGCGCGCGCGGCTCCGCCGCCAGCGCCGCGGCGAGGTCGTCGGGCACCTCGATCGTGCGCGGGCCCGCGTACGCGGCGTCCCATCTGCCGTCGGCCTGCGCCGCGGCCACGGCGCGCTCGCCCGCCGCGCGCATGCGCCCCTGCGCGCGCAGGCGCTGGACATGCGCGACGTTTCGCGCCGACCATCGGCTGCGCGCGCGCCTGGGCGTGAAGCGCTGGCGAAACGTGCGCTCGTCGCGGCGGCGGACCTGGCCATCGATCCAGCCGTGGCACAGCGCCTCGTCCAGCGCCTCGGCGTAGAGCAGCGACGTCGGCTCGCTCGTGCCCTTCTTGGCCAGCACCAGCCACACCCCGGCGCAGTCCTCGTGATGCGCCGCCAGCCACGCCCGCCAGGCGCCGGCGTCGGCGACGAGCAGCTCGGGCAGGGCGTCGGCCATGCCGGCAGTCTCGCAGCGCTGACGGATCGGCTCGCAGTCACGAACTGGACGCACGTTCGATCCGTGAAGAAGGGGGTAATGCTCGCGCCGGTCGCCGGCCGAAGCACGTCCCAGAGCCATGAATCGAGGATCACAGATGCTCAGCACCGCCGACAAATCCAGCCAAGAGGGCTTCACCGGAGCGTTCGGGATCATCCAGAGCCAACCGGACGAGCGCACGAGCGTCGTCGCGCTGGAAGGAGAGCTCGACCTCGGCCGCGCTCCGAGCCTGAAGTGGGCGCTCGTGGATTCCGTCGACGCCGGCTACAAGCAGCTCGTCGTCGACCTCACGCGCGTCAGGTTCATGGACTCGACGGCGCTCAGCGTGCTCGTCGGCGTGAACCGCAGCCTCGACGAGGATGCGCGCCTGGCGATCGTGTGCGTCAACGCCAACGTGCTGAAGATCTTCGAGCTGTCCGGCATGGACGGCGCGTTCGCGATCTTCCCGACGCTCGACCAGGCGCTGGCCCACGTTCAGGGAAACACCGCTCGGATCGGGTGAAAGACCTGAGGCCGTCGATGGCCAGCCACGCAACCCAGCCGACGCGAAAGCCGACGCGAGGCGAGCGCGCCCTCCGGCGCGCGGCCGTGACGATCGCCGCCGGCTGCTGCGTAGCGGCCCTCGCCTCATTGCCGACCGCGCAGGCCGCCAAGAATGCCGCGACGTCCAGCCCGACGGCCTCCGGCGAGACGACCTCCGCGTCCAAGGGCAAGCGCGCCGAACGAGCGGCGCAGGGCGAACGCACTGCGACGGCTCCCGTCGCGCAGCCGGCGCCCGCTGCGTCGGCTGAACAGCCGCTCGCCGGCCACGGCAAGCACGGCCGGGCGACGGGCCCGACGCCGGGTCCGGCGCCGCAGGCGGCTGGACACGCTCAGGCGAGCGGCCCGGCGCCGGCGCTGGGCAGGCTCGACCGCGTAAAGCCCGACGCGCGCGCGCGCCGCCATGGGGAAGGCGCGCATCGCAGCGAGGCGACCAGCACGCAGAGCCGGACCGCGGCCGCGTCCGGCGCCTCCGACGCAGACTCCACACAGGGCGTGCGGGCGCTCGCGCGCAAGCAGAAGAAAGGCGGCGCGCAGCAGCAAGAAAAAACGAACGAGAAGACCAAGAAATCGACAGCGCCGGCGCCCGTCTCCACAACTGGAGGCTCCAAGGGCAAGCAGGCGTCGGCCGTGTCGCCGCAGCCGGTCGCGGCGGAGGCCTCCGCCGACGCCTCGTCAACGCCGAGCGCCTCCGTCGGCACCGGCTCGGCCTCGATCAGCTCGGTCGCTCCCCGTCGCGTCGCGACGGCCGGCGCCGCGGGCGTGCGCGCGGGGCGCGCCTCGCACGAGCCGGGCCGTCGCGCGAGGGCTCGCGCGAGCGCCATTGCGGTCGCCGCGCCGGCTGCGCACGTCGTGCCGCCAACCTCGGCGAGCGCCAACGGCGACCGGCCAAGCGCAGCGCGAACGACCGCCAAGCGCGCGCGCCCCGGCGCCGCGCAGCCGGCGATCGTGAAAACGTTCACGCGCATCGTCGGCGTCGTGCCGACGCCCGTGCGCATCCTGATCGCAGCGCTGATCGCGCTCGCGCTCGCGCTGGCCGTACGCTCGCGAGTGTCCGGCGTGCGCGCGCGGCGCCTGATGCGCCAGCGTGGCCAGCTGCTCGAGGACGTCGGCCTGCTGCAGGCCGCGCTGCTTCCCATCCCTCCGCCGCGGCTCGGCCCCGTCGGCACCTCGGTCGCCTACCGCCCCGCCGACGGGCCCGGCGCGGGCGGCGACTTCTACGACGTATTCGGGCTCGAGGACGGACGCCTCGCGGTGATCGTCGGCGACGTGTCCGGCCACGGGCGCGAGGCGCTGCCGCACACGGCGCTCGTTCGCTTCACCGTGCGCGCGTACCTGGAGGCCGGCCTGTCGCCGCACGAGGCGCTGCAGACCGCCGGCAGCGTGCTCGATCACCAGCTGGCGGGCTCATTCGCCACGGTCGCCGCCGCCGTCTATCACCCACGCGAACGCACGCTCACGTACGCCAGCGCCGGCCACCCGCCGCCGCTCGTGCTCGGCGACGCCAACGCTGGGGACGACGCCACCGCCACAGCTCTCGCGCTGACGACCGCCTGCTCGGCGCCGCCGCTCGGCGCAGGCATGCGCACGGGCACGCGCGAGACGGTCGTCTCCGTGCCCGGCCCCGCATGGCTGTGCTTCCACACCGACGGAGTGACCGAGGCGCGCGTCGGCCAGGACCTGTTCGGCTCCTGGCGGCTGAGCGTCGCGCTCGGCCAGCTCGGCCGCGACGCGAGCGCGACGGCGCTGCTCGACAGCGTCGCCGAGCGCACGAGCGCTCGTCCCGACGACATGGCCGCATGCCTGCTGCGCGTGCAGGACGGCGCCGGCGCGCCGACGGTAGCGCACGAGCTGCTCGAGCTCGACCGCGCGATGATCGCCGGCGGGCGCGCCGAGCGCTTCCTGCGCGAGTCCGGCATGAGCGCCGCGGCGGCCGCGTCGGTCCTCGACTCCGCGCGCGCCGAGCTCGATCGTCGCGACCACGCGCTGCTTCAGCTGAGCCTCGGCGACGGTCCGCCCAGGGCTTCGCTGCAGCACGACAACGTCATCCACACACCGACGCTCACAGCGGTGAGCGCTTCTTAGGAGCAGTCATGAACCCAACGCCCACATTGGCTCCCGACGCGGCGATGGTGCTGGGCATCGCCGCCACGGCTATCCCCTTCGCACGCACGCCCGAGGACGAGGTCGAGCGCTGGCTGCGCATCCTGCGCCTGCACGGCGAGGTCGGCGCGGCGCTGCAGGCGCTGGGCGTCAGCGAGGACTCGCTGCGCGCGAGCCGTGAGGAGGTCGACGGCGAGCGCTTCGAGGACGCGACCAATCCCGAGCACCGCGACGTGATCGCCCTCGTGACCGATGCCGCCATGCGCATCGCCACCGAGCGCGGCGTGGCCGGCGTCGGCACGATCGACGTGCTGATGGCCGTCATGCAGGTCTACGGCACGATCTTCGAGCGCGCGCTGCGCGCGCACGGAACCGACGCCGACGAGGTGCTCGAGCGGCTGGCCGCCTAGCGGCGGCCAGCCTGCGACTCGTCGTCGCCGAGCACCAGCGCCAGCGTAAAGCCGTCATAGCCCTTCGCGCCGACCGTCTGGATCGTCGTCGCGCTGACGCGTCGCGCGATCTGCGATCGGTCGTCCCCGAGCATCTCGTGAAAGCGCCGTGAGCCGAGCACGGCCGGGTCCTCGCTGTCGGCGGCGACGATCGTGCCGTCGCGGATCACGTTGTCGGCCACGATCAGGCTGCCCGGGCGCGACATGCGCAGCGCCCACTGAAAGTAATCGGGCGTGTGCACCTTGTCGGCGTCGACGAACGCGAAGTCAAGCGGCTCACGCAGCTCCGCCGCGAGCCCGGGCAGCGTGTCCAGCGCCCGGCCGACGCGCAGGTCGACCATCGCCGCCAGGCCGGCGCGCTCGATGTTCGCCGCCGCGACCTCGGCGTAACGGGGGTTGGCCTCCAGCGTGACCAGGCGGCCGCCCGGCGCCAGCGCGCGCGCAAGCCAGATCGAGCTGTAGCCGCCCAGCGTGCCGATCTCGAGGATCGTGCGCGCGCCGATCGAGCGTGCGAGCAGGTGCAGCAGCTTGCCCTGGCTGGCAGTCACCGCGATCGGCGGCAGGCCGGCGGCGGCGCTGGCGGCGACGGCGCCGTCGAGCGCGGAATCGGCGCCGATCAGCCGCTGCTCGACATAGCGATCGACCGCGTCCCAGGTCTCGCTCACGGCGTGTGGCTCCTGGCGCGCGCCAGCAGCAGCGCGAACAGGTGCTGCTGAACGGTCGCCGGGAACGGCCGCAAGAGACCGGAGCTGAGCAGCGTCACCTCGCTGGGACCGTCGACGAAGCCGAGGAAGTCGAGATAGATCGGAACCTTGATGCCGTGCACCAGGAACGTGGCGGTCACGCGCCAGCCGAAGCTGCCGTTCATGCCGGGCGCCGGCGGCGTGCCCGACTGGATCGTGACCGAGCCCGGCGTCGCGCCCGTCGTCCTCTCCGTCTTGAAGATCTGCTGCAGATAGCGCGTGAAGCAGCCGCGCACGTGTGCGCTGCGGATCGCGGCAAGCCCCTTCTGGGCCTGCGCGGCGCTGGACTGGACGGCGACTTCCGAGCTGACGCTGAAGTCGATGATCTGGCGTTTGAGCTTGAAGTCCTTGGACCCTGCTTCGGCCACCGCCTTGGACGAGCCGCCGATGCCCGAGCAGCTGAGCATCTGCCGTTCCAGGCGCTTTTCGCTGCTGGAGCTGCTGTCCTGTTTCTCGGTCGCCGCGAACCCGGGCACGTCCGCGGGCGTCAGGTTGACCGCGTGGGCGAACGCGAGCGCCTGTGACCTGCTCGGCGCCTGCCCGGCCGGCGGCGGCGCCTCGCTCGGGGAAGAGCCGCGCGGCGCGGTCACGGTGGCGATGGCGCCGGAGGAGCCCACCGAGCCCTTGCCGCACCCGGCGATCAGCGCGCCGGCGAGCACGAGCGCGAGCATGGGGAGCGTCCGGCGCATGGCGGCTGATTGTCGCAGAGCCCGGCGTGCGCCCCCGCAGGCCCGGCCGGGCGCGCGTGCTAGCGCTTGGTCGCGCGCACCGCCGTGCCGTAGGCGCAGATCTCAGTCCACGTCGTGCCCAGCTCGGAGGTGTCGAAGCGGAACGCCACGACCGCGTTGGCGCCCTTCGCCGACGCCTCCTCTTCGAGGCGCTCCTGGGCGTGCAGGCGACCTTCGGCGAGCATCTTCGTCATGCCCTTGAGCTCGCCGCCGACGAGCGACTTCAGCGAGGCGCCGATCTGCGCGCCGACGTTGCGCGCGCGCACGGTCAGCCCGAACACCTCGCCGAACACCTCGTCGATCTCATAGCCGGGAAGGTCGTTCATGGTGGTGATGAGCATCGTCTCCTCCTGGTCTCAGTTTCGTCGCCGTCGCCGTCGCCGTCGCCGTCGCAGTTGCCGTCGCGGTCGCGGTCGCGGTCGCGCCAGCCTAGCCGCCCGGGGCCATCCGCCGCTCCTCGGCGAGCGCCCGACGCAGCGTCTCGTCAAACGGCGCCGCAGAGATGCCAAAGGACGCGGCGGCGCTGGCGTCGCTGACGACGGTCTCCGTCGTCAGGCCCTCGACGAGCGGCCGCGCGACGTTCGTGTCTACGGGCGTCACCAGCCCGATCCACAGCGCAGACAGCCATGGCGTGATGAAGGGAACGGGCAGCTTGGGTCGCGGGCGCTTGCCCATGGCAAGCGCCATGCGGTCGAGCATGTCGGCGTATGAGAGGACGTCGGGGCCGCCGATCTGCACCTCGCGACCCTCGGACTCGGGCACGTCGGGCGCGCGGCGCAGGTACTCGACGACGTCGTCTATGCCGATCGGCTGCGTGGCCTTGCGCAGCCAGGATGGGGCGATCATCACCGGCAGCCTGCTGACGAGGTGGCGAATCGTGCGATAGGACTCGCTGCGCGCGCCGACGACCATCGCTGCGCGGAAGTAGGTCAGCGGCGGGCCGTGCTCCGCGAGCGCCATCGCCGTCTCGTGGCGGCTGCGCAGATGCTCGGACACGCTCTCGTCGCCGAGGCCGCCGAGGTAGACGACTCGCGCGACGCCCTCGCGCTTGGCCATGCGCGCGAAGTTCGCCGCGCCCTCGCGCTCGCGCGCCTGAAAGCCGGCGCCCCCGGCCATCGCGTGGACGAGGAAATAGGCGACGTCCATCTGCTCGCCGGCGCCCCGCAGGCTCTGCTCGTCGGTGACGTCGCCGCGACGGATCTCACAGCCAAGGCGCTCCAGCTCGCCGGCTCGCGCGGGGTCGCGCACGATGCAGCGCACGGACGTGCCGGCGTCGAGGAGCGATTCGGCCAGGCGGCCGCCGATGAAGCCGGTCGCTCCGGCTAGCAGGGCTCGGTTGGCGATCGTCTGAGCTTAGTCTGCCGGCGTGGCGCCGTTGCGGCGAGTCGCGATGTCGGGGCCGGTCGTCGTCGTCATCACGCCCGCGGCCCCGCCGCCGAGCACGCGGCGCACGAGCGACGGCGCGAGGACGCGCAGCGCCGCGGCGATGCCGTAGGGGCGCGGCACGTAGCGCTCGGGCGCGCGGCCGACGCCGGCCTGGAAGATCGCCTCGGCGGCGCGCTCGGGCGTGGAGACGATCCAGCGAGTCCAGGGCTTCTCGGTCAGCTCCGCTTGCGGAAAGCCCTCCGTGGCGATGAAGCCCGGCAGCACGAGCCCGACGTGCACGCCGTGCTCGCGCTCCTCGGCCCACAGCGCGTCAGACCAGCCGGCCAGCGCGAACTTCGACGCGCTGTAGGCGCCCGCGCCCGCGCGCGCGACGCGCCCGGCGGTCGAGGACACGTTGACGATCGCGCTGGGCGCCGATTCGCGCAGCAGCGCCAGCAGCGCCTCGGTCAGGCGCACCTGCGCGTCGAAGTTGATCTCCATCGTGCGGCGCACGTTCTCGTAGCCTCCGTCGGCGAAGCGCGCGCGCCACGCGGCGCCGGCGTTGTTGACGAGCAGGTCCAGGCGCCCGTGGCGCTCGAGCACATGGTCGCGAACGCGCTCGGGCGCGTCGTCGTCGAGCAGGTCCACGGCGATCACGCTCGCTCGATCCTCGCCCAGCTCTGCGGCCAGCGCGCGCAGCCGCTGCTCGCGGCGCGCGACGAGCACGACCGAGCAGCCGGGCTCGCGCGCCAGCCTGCGCGCGGTCGCCTCGCCGATGCCGCTGCCGGCGCCGGTCACCAGCGCAACGAATGGTCGGTGTGTGGTCGCTGGAGTGCTGATGACGGGTGCTCGTTTCGCGCTTTGCCGAACGGAGTGCGTGAGGCCTGCGCCGGTTAGCCTTTCAGATCGGCACCTGCATGAGCGCGAACCCACCAACCGGCGCCTCCGACGCCGCGGCCGGCGGCCAGCGGCCCACCGATCGAGGATCGGCGGCGCGGCCAACGCAGACGGCGGCCAAGCGCCAGGCGCTTGAGCTGTTCCGCGGCCTGCCGCGGCGCTATGACCTGCTGTCGGCCGCGCTCAGCTTCGGCCAGGACCCGCGCTGGCGCCGCGCGCTCGTGGCGGCCGTCGCGCCGGCGCCGGGCATGCGCATCCTCGACGTCGCGACCGGCACGGGAATGGTCGCCGCGGAGCTGCTGTCGCGCTGTGGCGGCTGCGCCGTCGTCGGGCTGGACCAGAGCGCCGAGATGCTCGACGGCGCGCGGGCGCGCTTCGCCGGCGACGATCGCGTGGAGCTGATCGAGGGACAGGCCGAGCGACTGCCGTTCGCCGACGACAGCTTCGACGCGCTGACGTTTACCTACCTGCTGCGCTACGTCGACGATCCGCCCGCGACGCTGCGCGAGCTCGCGCGCGTGGTCAAGCCGGGCGGTCGCGTCGCCTCGCTGGAGTTCGGCGTGCCGCCGCTGGCGCCCGCGCGCGCGGCGTGGCGGCTCTACACAGCCGTCGGGCTGCCCATGCTCGGACGCCTGGCCTCGCGCGAGTGGGCGGACGTCGGGCGCTTTCTCGGGCCGAGCATCCGCGGCTACTACGCGCGCCATCCCCTCGAGCGGATCGCCGGCTACTGGCGCCAGGCGGGCTTGATCGACCTGAGCGTGCGCCGCATGAGCCTCGGCGGCGGCGTCGTCATGGCGGCCACCAAGGCGGCGGGCACGGGCGATGCGCGCGGCGCCTGAGCGCCCGGCGTTCTACGCGCTCGGCGGCGGGCGCGTAGGCGACCTGCTGACGCTGCTGCACCTGCCCTACACGGCCTGGCACCTCAGCTACTTCGCGCTCGGCGCCGCCGCCGCGCCGCACCTGCACGCCGACCGGCTGCTGTGGGGCCTGGCTGCCTTCGCGCTGGCCGTCGGCGTGGCGGCGCACGCGCTGGACGAGCTGCACGACCGCCCGCTGCGCACCGGCCTGAGCGATCGCACGCTGATCGCGCTCGCGACCGTGAGCCTGCTGGGCGCGCTGGCGATCGGCGTGGCCGGTGCGATCACCGTCTCGGCCCTGCTCGTGCCGCTGGTCGTCGCCGGCGGCCTGTTCCTGCCGGCCTACAACCTCGAGTGGGCCGGTGGGCGCCTGCACTCCGACGCGTGGTTTGCGATCGGCTGGGGCGCCTTTCCGGCGTTCACGGGCTACTTCGCCAACTCGCTGAAGATCGCGCCGCCGGGCGTGCTGATCGCGCTCGGCTGCCTGGCGCTGAGCGCCGCGCAGCGTCGCCTCAGCTCGCCCGCGCGCGAGCTGCGCCGGCGCACGAGCTCGGTCGAGGGCGTGCGCACGCTGTCCGACGGGCGCAGCGAACGGCTCTCGCGCGAGCGCCTGCTGGCGCCTTTGGACGGAGCGCTGGCGGCGCTGTCGCTGGCGCTCGTGCTGACCGCCTGCGCGCTCGTCGCAGCGCGCCTGTGAGCGTCGGCTCGCTCAGCTCTCGCGCAGGTGCGCGCCGGGGCCCGGGCGCACCTCGATGGCGTCGCGCGGCGGGCGGGCGCCGGGGGCGAACAGCCCGAGCACGCAGCCGCCGAAGCCGCCGCCCATGATGCGCGCGCCGGCCGCGCCCGACTCGCGCATCCGCGCGACCGTCGCCTCGACGGCCGGCGTGGAGATCTGAAAGTCGTCGCGCAGGCTCGCGTGCGAGGCGTCGAGCAGGCTGCCGAGCGCGGGCATCTCGCCGTCGCGCAGCGCCTGCACGGCGGCCTTCACCCGCTCGTTCTCGCCGAGCACGTGGCGCGCGCGGCGCAGCAGCGGCTCGGGCAGCTCCGGCAGCGCGTCCGCGAGCGCTTCGCTGAGCGAGCGCACGCCGAGCAGCTCGCACGCCCGCGCGCACTCGGCGCGCCGCTCGTTGTAGCCGCCGCCGGCGTGCACGTGGCGCTCGCGCGAGTCCAGCACGACCAGCCGCCAGTCGCCCAGGCGCAGCGGCACGAGCTCCATGTCGAGCGTCTGGAAGTCGATGCGCAGCGCGCTGTCGCGCTGGCCGAACAACGACGCGAGCTGGTCGAGCAGGCCGGTCTGCGCGCCCACCCACTCATTCTCCACGCGCGCGCACAGGCGCGCGATCTCCAGCCGCCGCTCGCGCCGCTCGCGCTCGCCGGCGGCGAAGGCGCCCGCGCCCAGCGCCTCCACGCGCTCGCCGGCGAGCGCCAGCAGCGCCAGGCACAGCGCGACCTCCAGCGCCGCCGAGGACGAAAGCCCTGCTCCACGCGGCAGGTCGCCGCCGATCAGCAGGCTCGCGCCGGGCGGTGCGTAGCCCGCGTCGCCGAGCTCCGCGACCGCGCCGCGCACGAACGCGCGCCAGCCGTCCACGGGCGCGATGTCGCGCAGCGCGAACGCATCGTCCTCATGCAAATCGGAGGCGTGCGCACGAATCCAATCGTCCGCGGCCGCCCGCGCCTGAACGACGACCCCCTGCGTGATCGCGAAAGGCAGCGACAGGCCGCCGTTGTAGTCGGTGTGCTCGCCGATCAGGTTGACGCGCCCGGGCGCGAAGGCGACGGCGCGCTCAGCCGGCACGGGCGATCGCCTCGCACAGCGCGGCGGCCGACTCCTCCGGCAGCGTGTCGGAGATGAAGGCGCCCGCGCCCTGCTCGGAGCCGGCGAGGAACTTGAGCTTCTCGGCGGTGCGCAGCGGCGGGTAGAACTCCACGTGCAGATGGCCTTTGGTTTGCGGCGAGCCGGCGGGCGCCGACGTCGGCGCCTGGTGCACGACCATCACGTACGGGAACGGGCGCTGGAACAGCGCGTCATAGCCGCGCACGAGCGCCTGCAGCGTCTGCGCCAGCCCGCGCAGCTCGGCGGGCTCGCAGTCGAGCAGGCTGGGCCGGTGCTCGCGCATCACGACATGGGCTTCGTAGGCCCAGCGAGCCGCGTGCGGCACGTAGGCGACGACGCCGTCGCCCTCGATCAGCACGCGCGCACGGTCGTCGAGCTCGCGCGCCAGCAGCGCGCACGGCGCGCAGCCGCCGAGGCGCTCGTCGGCGGCGAGCTCCAGCGCCGGCACCGGCGGCAGGAAGGGGTAGCCGTAGATCTGCCCGTGCGGATGGTGCAGCGTCACGCCGACCTCCACGCCGCGGTTCTCGAAGATCATCACGTAGTCGACGTCCGGCCGCGCGCCGAGCTCCTCGTAGCGATGGCGCCACACCCACATCAGCGCCTCGGCGCGCGCGGGCGACAGCGTCGCGAAGGAGCCGTCGTGGCGGTCTGTGTAGACGACCACCTCGGCCGCGCCGCCCGGCGCCTCGAAGGACGGGAAGCGGTTGTCGAACACGGCGATCTGAAATGCCGCGAAGGGGATCTCCGTCGGCGGGCCGCCCGGTCGCGTGGGGTCCAGCGGACAGAGCTCGCGCGCGGGAAGGAACGTGCGCTCCTGGCGGTCGATCGCGTAGACGACCTGCTCGCCGCGCAGCTCGTTGAAGCGCAGTTCGCTCACGCCGCCCCGTGCCCGGCGGCGGGCGGCGACTCGGCGACGGCGACGGCGCCGTCGCGGTCCTCGTCGTGGCTGTAGAGGATCAGCGAGCGCCCGTCGTCTTTGCGCACTCGCGCCAGCGCGAGGAGGCCGTAGCGCTCCTGCGGCGCCGGCTCGGGCACGGGCTGATCGGCGGAGCCTGCGGCCATCCAGCGAGGGTATTACGCCACGCAGGGCGACGCCGAAAAGCCGCTTTCGCGAGCGTGCGCCAGGGCGCAATGCAAAGTCGTTGGGTGAAGGAGTAGATTCGCGGGCAGTAATGCGATGGGTGCGGCGTCGACCCTGGCGCGGCCCTCGATCAGAGGAGAGTGAAATGCCAGAGACCGATCAGCCACACGCAGTCGTGGGGCGTCCAGACGGCGCCGATGCCGCAGTGATCGACCGTCCGGGGTTTGACAGACGGGCATTCCTTCGCCGCACCGCGCTTACCGGCGTGGGGGTCGGCTCGGTGAGCACGCTGCTCGCCGCGTGCGGGTCCAGCGCCTCGAGCGGCGGCAGCGGCGGATCGGGGAGCGTGTTCGGCTCGCATCCGGGCTACAAATTCGTGTTCGTCAACCACGTCACGACGAACCCCTTCTTCACTCCGACGCAGTACGGCATCGCCGACGCATGCAAGCTGCTCGGCTGCACCTACCAGTGGACCGGCTCGGAAAACAGCGACGTCAGCCAGATGGTGAACGCTTTCAACAGCGCCATTGCCTCGAAAGCCGACGGCATCGCCGTCGCGCTGATCGACCTGCACGCGTTCAACGCGCCCGTCGAGAAGGCGCTCAAAGCGGGCATCCCCGTCGTCGCCTACAACGCCGACGCGGAAGGCAACGCGCGCCTGGCCTACGTCGGCCAGGACCTGAAACTGGCCGGCGAAAAGATGGGTGAAAGGATCGTTGCGAAGGTTCCGTCCGGCGAAGTCGGGCTGTTCATCGCGACGCCCGGCTCGGCCAACCTGCAGCCGCGCATCGAAGGCGCCGAAAAAGTTCTCAAGGCCCACGGAATCTCGATCCACACCGTCGCCACGGGCGCGGCGGTTCCGGGCGAGGAATCGGCGATCGAAGCCTTCTACAAGAGCCACACCGGCGTCAAGGGCATGTACTCGGTCGACGGCGGCTCGACGGAAAGCCTCGCGAAAGTGATGCAGAAGCTCGGCCTGAAGGGCAAGGTCCACGCCGGCGGCTTCGACCTCACCGAACAGACCCAGAACCTGCTCAAAGCGGGCTTCATCGAATTCACGATCGACCAGCAGCCGTACCTGCAGGGATTCGTCCCCGCGCTGCAGCTGTTCTTCTACAAGGTCTCGGGCACCCAGACCGGCCCGTTCGAAGCCAACACCGGGCTGAAGTTCGTGACCAAAGACACGGTTGACCCGTACGTGACCAAGTCACGCTACGAGGGCACGACCTCGGCGGCTGCGGTCGTCAAGTAGGAAGCGAAGCGAGACGAGCGTGGCGAGCGTGGCGCAGGATCCCGCCTCGACCGGCCCCGGCGGTCCGGAGGGCCCGGCGCAGTCGCGCCGGGCCCTGCCGGGCTGGCGGCAGATCGGCTCACGCATCATCGCGCTGCGCGAGGGCAGCATCATCGTCATCACGCTCGTGGTGGCGATCTACTTCTCGGCCAACACGAGCAACTTCCTCACCGGCGGAAACCTCGAAACGCTGCTGCCGTACTTCGCGCCGTTTGCGATCCTCGCGGCGGGCGAGGTGTTCGTGATGATCCTCGGCGAGATCGACCTGTCGATCGCCGGGATGTACCTGTTCGCGCCGATCATCTACTACAAGCTGAACACGTCGGTCGGCCTGTCGCTCGGGCTCTCGCTGATCGGAGCGCTGCTCATCTGCGTGGCGGTCGGTGCGATGAACGGCGTCTTCGTGTCCGTCCTCGGCATCAACTCGTTCGTCACGACGCTGGGGACGCTGTTCACGTTCGAGGGCCTGTCGCTGATCATCTCCAAAGGAACGCCCGTCGCGACGCCGGGTGGGCAGGTGCCCGTAGGCACGTTCGGAAAGGTCTTCGGGGCGGGCACGTACTCGGAGCTGATCTGGGCGATCGCGATCGTCGTGCTGCTGCAGGTCGCCCTCACGTTCACACGCTGGGGGCTCTACACGGTCGCGATCGGCTCCAACAAGCTGGGCGCGGCCGAGGCGGGCGTGCGGGTGAACCTCGTGATGATCCGCAACTTCATGCTGTGCGCGCTCACCGCCGGCCTTGTGGGCATCTTCGAGGCCATTCGCGCGCAGACCGTCCAGCCCAACCCCGCGGGGCCGAACGAAATCCTCTTCTTCGCGGTCGCGGCGGCGGTGATCGGCGGCACGCTGCTGACCGGAGGCTCGGGGACCGTTGTCGGCGCGCTGATCGGCGCGCTGTTCCTCGGCATCCTCAAAGACGGGCTGATCCTGCAGGGAGTGCAGGCCAACTACCTGCTGTTCTACACCGGCCTGGCCGTGATCGTTGCGATGACGGCGAACGTGTTCGTCGGTCGCGCGCGCAGGGGGCACGGCGGAAGTGATTGACCCGGCAGACCAACAGGGCGGCGTGCCCGCGGCGGAGGCGCCCGACATCGTGCCGCCGACCAGCGCGTCCGACGACGTCCTGCGCGCGGAGCACATCGCCAAGCGCTTCGGCCCGGTGACGGCGCTGCGCGACGTCAACCTGCACCTGAAAAAAGGCGAGGTGCTTGGGCTGCTCGGCGACAACGGCGCCGGCAAGTCCACGCTGATCAAGATCCTCTGCGGGTTTCAGAAGCAGGACTCGGGCGAGATGTTCCTGCGCGGCAAGCCATTCGAACCGAAAAACGTCGACGACGCGCGCGCGCAGGGCATCGACACGGTCTTCCAGGACCTCGCGCTGATCGACGAACTCTCCGTCTACCACAACCTGTTCCTGCGCCGCGAGCGCGTGTTCAAACCGCTGCCGCTGCTGTCCAACCGGCGGATGAAGCGCGAAGCGCGCACGGCGTTGGACGAGATCGGCATCAACATCCCGCGCATCGACGTCGCCGTCGCGCGCCTGTCCGGCGGCCAGCGCCAGGCGATCGCCGTGGCGCGCACGGTCAACTCCGACGCCGACATCATCCTGCTCGACGAGCCGCTGGCGGCGATGGGCGCCAAAGAGGGCGCGCAGATCCTCGACCTCGTCGCGCGCCTGAAGGAGGAAGGCAAGGTCTCGATCATCATGATCCTGCACAACTACGTCCACGTGCTGCAGGCCTGCGATCGCGTGAGCATGATCCAGGACGGCGTGATCGCGCTGGACAAGCCGACCGCCGAGACGTCCGTGGAGGAGCTGACCGAGATCGTCGTCAACGAGTACCGCCGCGCGCGCGAGCAGTCGCATCGCGAAGAAGCGCAGGCCGCCGGCTCACAGCCGCCCGCCTGATCGCTCGCGGGCGCGGTCGCCCACAGATCCACGACGCGGCCGCGTCTGCGACGGCGCGCCGCATCCCGGCCACGCGCGCCGGGGCGCGCGTTTGCAGGGTGATCCGGCAACGCCGCCGAACAGGTATACCTGCAAGACGGGATTTCCGTCCGCGAAGCGACCAGGGAGCTGATGAGCGCACCAACGATGGCACCCCCTCCGCCGGCACCCTCGGCGCCGCGTCGCAACCGCTTGGCGATCGTGGCCGGGATCGCCGTCGGCGCGCTCGTGCTGCTCGCCGTCGCGATGCTCGTCTACGACCACTCCCGTAGAGACCGCATCGCCAAGGGCGTGACGATCGATGGCGTGAGCGTCGGCGGCCTCAGCGAGTCCGCCGCGCGCAGCAAGATCGATCGCGAGCTGATCGCGCCGCTGAACCGGCCGGTGATCGTTCGCTTCGGCTCGCACAGGTGGACGTTGAGCGCGCGTCGGGCGGGACTCGTCGTCGACGCCGCCAACATGGTCTCGCAGGCCGTCAGCGCCAGCCGCGAGGGCTCGATCTTCACACGCACCTTCCGCGGCCTGTTCGGCGGCAGCGTCGATCGGGACGTGCCGCTCGTCGTCAGCTATTCGCATCCGGCACTGCGCGGGCTTACGGCGAGGATCCGATCGAGCGTCAATCGAGCCCCGCGCGACGCCACCGTCGCGGCGAGCGCAAGCGGGCTGACGGAGGTCCCCGGCGAGAACGGCATGAGCGTCGACAGCGATCGCCTGGGCGGTCGCATCGTTCGTGCGCTCGCGTCGACCGGCGCCGCGCGGGCGGTCTCCGTGCCCGCACACGTCGTCAAGCCAAAGGTCACCACCTCCGAGCTGGCCGCCAAGTACCCCGCCTACATAGTCATCGACCGCTCGTCCTTCAGGCTGCGCCTGTACCGGCACCTGAAACTGGCGCGCACGTACGAAATCGCCGTCGGCATGGAAGGGCTGGAAACGCCCGCCGGGCTGCACCACATCGAATGGAAGCAGGTCGATCCGCCCTGGTACGTGCCCAAAAAAGCCTGGGCCGGCGCGCTCGCCGGCACGGTCGTTCCGCCCGGGCCGCAGGACCCGCTGAAGGCGCGCTTCATGTCCTTCGAAGGCGGCGCCGGCATCCACGGCATCGACCCCAGCGAGTACTCCTCCATCGGCCACGACGCCTCGCACGGCTGCGTGCGCATGCGCATCCCCGACGTCATCGCGCTGTACGACCAGACGCCCGTCGGCACGCCCGTCTACATCGCCTAGCTACAGCTGCTCGCGGTATTCCTGGTTCTGCTGGCGCTCGCCGCGGATCTGGATGGCCATGTAGACGACGATCACGTTGACCACCACGCCGATGCCGCCGAACGTGGCGATCAGGCCGATGTCCGTGCTGAGAGCTTTGCTCATCGCGAGAACCATTGCCCGCGCAGCCTAGCAACGGGCCGGGCGCTCGTGTCGTAGCCTTCATGTCGCCGCCCGCCCGATCGCCCGATCGGGACCGGGGCCGCCGAGCCCGACGGGCGCGGCGGCAACGCGCTGGAGAGGTGCCGGAGCGGTTGAACGGGCGCGACTGGAAATCGCGTAACGGGGGTCAACCTCGTTCGAGGGTTCGAATCCCTCCCTCTCCGTCTAGCAAGAGCGAGGCTAAGCGTGAGCGATGTCACCCGCGCCAGTGAACCTCGTAATGCCCGATCGGCTCGTCGAATCCCTTGACGGCGATCAGACCGCCGTCCGAGAACCGAATGCCCTTGCCGCGGCACAGATCGTGCACGCCCGACGACACGACGATGCAGCCCGGCTGAGCACAGGCGCAGAGCCGCGCTGCCTGCTGCACCGCAGCGCCGAAGAGATCGTCTTGCTCGGTCACCGGTTCCCCTGCCGCCACGCCGATGCGTACATGCAGCGCATGCTGCTCGACGCCATCGCGCTCGTGCAGGTCGCGCTGAATCTGCATTGCAGCGCCGAGTGCCTGGTAGGCGGAGGCGAACGCAGCCATGATTCCGTCGCCCGTGTGCTTGACCTCGTTGCCGCCAAACCGAGCTAGGGCGGTGCGCACGATCGAATCGTGTTCGCGGAGCACTCGCATCACCGCACGGTCCCCCAGTTCTTGCGTCAGACGCGTGGACTCGGCGATATCGGTAAAGAGGATCGCGCGAAACGCGCTTTCCACGTACGGCTCGCCGGGAGGGTGCGTGTTCAGCCGACCGAAGAAGCCGCGCACGCCGGCTTGATCTACCTCGATCACCTGCGAGGGGAGCAAGCCGTGAGCCGCGCGGTGCGCCGCTTCGACGGACTCCGCGTCGGGTCCCTCGACCAGGCAAAAGCCGCTTCCCGCCCCCTCTTCGAACCAGTACGTAATGAAGCGCACCCCGAATTGGTCCTGCACCTCCAGATCGCGCATGTGCGCAGCCGCGAGATCGGCTGCAGTTGCATCGGGAAGATCGTGGCGGTCCATGAACATTGCCATCGTGGGCAAACTGTACTGCCGGGATGATCCCGCAGGCCCTCGCTCATGCCGGGCGAGCACGCGCCAGCACCCCTACTGAGTCAGTAAGCCTGCCCGCCGCTTCATCGCGGCATGTGTCAGCGGCCCGGCTGCGCGTTGTCGACTGGTCGGCTCCATCTGACGTTCGGACCGTGAGGCAGTTCTAAAGAGTCAGTTCGCGCAACGCCTTGACTCCTCCGGAGAGCCTTTTCTCATTCCTCGTCGCCGTCACCCTTCCGTGAGGGCTCAGCGGTCGACCCGCCTCGACTTCGATTGTCGATGCGACGCCCGCCAGCGCTTCATCGGCTTTGCTGACCGCATCGGATCCCTCAGACGACAATCTCGCCTGGACCAGGCGGCGGTCTTCAATAGTCGGCAGCGCGAAGAAGTGCAGGTCGTTCCTGCCCGGCCAATGACCGTGCACAAGATTGTCGTGCAGTACTTCCGCAGCGGCTTTCAGCTGTTCTGCATATACACGGCCGACGCCGCGCGCAGCGGCCTTCTGCAGCCGTTCTTCGCGTTCGACCTGCTTTGAGAGGATCGCGTGGTTTCCGAGATAGGTACCCGCCGCTCCCACCGCAACACCCACGATCGCCGCAACCGTCGGGAGCCAGCGGGACCCACTCATTGCTCGTGAAGCGTCGCGACGGACGCTCCTGGCGCGGCTTGCGCTTTGTCAACGACTTCCATTCGCCGGCGATTGGCGATGCCTATGGGCCCGCGCTCCCACCCGTCGGCGGCGCCGAGCTCGCGGGCACCGCGCCGAACGTATTGACCCCGGTGGGCTGTTTGTCGAAGAAGGCCTTCGCGGTGTCGTAGCCCGAGTCGTAGAGCTCTTTCTTCTGCGCATCCGTGAGGCTGAAGTCCAGCGTGGGGATGTCGCCTGTGGGGATTGAGATCGTGCGAGGCGCGAATGCGACCATCTCGAGCTTGTCGAGCGCGTTCATCGAGGTGTCGACGATTGCCTTGAGCATGTCGATCGGCCACAGCGGACCGTCGATCGGCGTGTAGCTCGGTTTTTCCGGCGGGTTCCCGCCGAACAGTCGAAACCCCCACGTCGGGTGCTCGGGCTTTGGCTTGTCGAAGAGGAAGACCGGGAACGCGCTCGTCACGCCGCCGTCGACCAGCACGCCCGCCTTTTTCGTGCGCTCGTCGATCAGGCTGAGCGGCGGGAAGAAGTACGGGTAGCCCGCGCTGATCCGCACCGCGTCCGCGATCGGGAAATCGTTCGGCCGCAGCGGGTCGCCCTGCTCATCGACGTAGAACGCGACGTCTTCGGGGAAGACGACCATGCGCGAGTGCGCGAGATCCGCTCCCACGACTCTCAGCCTGTCGGCTTCCAGGTCGCCGAAGGTTTGTGCCGGGTGCGGTGCCTCTGCGAGCAGTTTCTCGATCCATGCGTGCAGCGCCTTGCCTTTTGTGACCCCATGACGCAACTGCAGGTTCGCCGGGATCTCGAGCTTGCCCAGCACCCCGTAGTCGGCGATCGAGCCGAAGTCGAAATTGTCGAGCTGTTCGCGAAGGCCCTGCGCCGTGTAGCCGACCGCGAGAGCCATCGCCGTGATCGCACCCGCTGAGGTCCCCGCCAGCTTGCTCCATTCGTCGTAACCCGCCTCGGCCGCCGCCTGCAGCCCGCCCGCGAATGCCAAGCCCTTGATGCCGCCACCCGAGAAGACTCCGTCTGCGCGCACTAGGCGAACCATCTCCTCGCCGTGGGTGGCGATCAAGCGATGTTTCTCGCGGCGGCGCCAGGCGCAGACGCTGCACGCGCGAGCGGCGCATCGGACGCACTGGACCATTCGCCGAGCGGGCAGGTCAACGCCAGCCGCCGCCGTATTCTTTTTCAACAATGGCGAGCGAATCGGCTCTTGCTCATGCTGGAACGCATCGGCATGGTCGAACCCGGCTGCTGGTCGCCGTCCTCGCGGGCGCTGCCGCGGTCGTAGTCGTCGCGGCGGCGGTCGTGCTGCTGTGGTCGGGCGTGACGCTGGCCGAAGACTCGACCGCGCTGGCGCACGTCGGCGTGCAGCCATTCGGCGGCAGCATCGAGCGTGTGCATGCGTTTGGCCCGCGCGGCCACACGATCCCGATCGCCGTCGCCGGCGGGCGCTTGACGCCGCTGGAGCGTCTGAAGCCCGGCGAGCGGGTGTCGATCGACGTCACCGTGCGCCGGCCCGGGTGGCTCGGCTGGGCGCTCGGCAAGGAGCGCACCGAGCACCTGACGCTGCGTACGCCGCGCGCGCACGTGAGCAGGCGCTGGATGACGGTGCGCCCGGGCGCTGACGTGCGCGTGAGCTTCGACCGGCCGGTCAGCGCGGTCGCCTACGGCGGCGCGCCGACGGCGCGAGCGCATGCGCTGGCGGGTGAGCGCTCGACGGTCTCGCTTGGACGCCGCGCGGCGACGGGAACGGTGCGGGTCGCCGCCGCGCCGCGCCCGTGGGAGACGGTGGGTCCGGCGACGCAGGTGAGCTGGTTTCCGCCGTCACACCGCGCTGTGATGGTCACGCTGCCGGCGCCCGGCGCACGCGTCGGACCGGCGACGACGCTGTACCTGACGTTCTCCAAACCCGTCGACGATGTGCTCGGCTCGGCGCGCCCGCACCTGACGCCGGGCACGCCGGGTCATTGGCGCAAGGCCAACAGCCACACGCTGGCGTTCACGCCGTCGGGCATGGGCGCCGCGTTCGGCTCGCGCCTGCGCGCCCAGCTGCCACGGTCGGTGGCGGTGACGGGCGGCACGGGCGGCGCCCTGCGCACGACCAGGCAGGTCGAATGGACGGTGCCTCCGGGCTCGACGCTGCGCCTGCAGCAGCTGCTCGCGCAGGCCGGCTACCTGCCGCTGGTCTGGCATCCGTCGGGCGCGGCCGTCGAACGCACGCCGAGCGCGCAGGCGCAGGCGGCGGTGAACGCGCCGCAGGGTGACTTCGCCTGGCGCTATGACGACACGCCGCACCAGCTCAAGGCGCTGTGGAGCGCCGGACACGAAAACACGATCACGCGCGGCGCGTTGATGAAGTTCGAGGACGAACACGAGATGACGGTGGAGGGCCTGCCGGGCGCGGCGGTGTGGCGCGAGCTGATCGACGACACGATCGCGCAGAAGCGCTTGACGAGCGGCTACAGCTACGTGTACGTGCACCGCGAAGTCCCCGAGACGCTGACGCTGTGGCACGACGGCCATACCGTCTTGAGCTCGCCGGCCAACACCGGAATCTCCGGCGCGGAAACCGAACTTGGGACGTTTCCCGTCTTCGAGCACCTGCCCGAAACGACGATGAGCGGCACCAACCCCGACGGATCGCACTACGAAGATCCGGGCATCAAATGGGTGAGCTACTTCAACGGCGGCGACGCGCTGCACAACTTCGACCGCGCCTCCTTCGGCACGCCGCAGAGCCTCGGCTGCGTGGAGCTGCCATTGGCAGAGTCGGCGAAGCTCTATCCGTACACGCCGATCGGCACGCTCGTGACGATCGAAGGCTGAGACGGTCCCGGCGCCCGGCGCCAGGCGCCCGCCGGGCGAGCCGTGCACACCGCCGCCGCGCCACCCGCCGCGGGCCGGACGCCGCCCGCCGAGCCAGCCGCGCCGCGCCGGCTAGGGCAGGCCAGAGAGTCCCGCGTCGAGCTCGACGCCGGCGGAGTTCAGCGCGAAGGCGACCATGTGGTAGTGCCCGACGAGCATGGCGATCTCCAGCATGCCGCGCTCGTCGTGGCTCTCGCCGAGCGCCGCCCAGGTGTCGTCGGCGATCTTGGAGTGCGCGTGCAGCTCGTCGGCGGCGCGCAGCAGCGTTGCCTCGGCCGGCGACCAGCCGGCGGCGTCGGGCCCGTCGGCGACGCGCATGATGTCCTCGCGCGCGATGCCGATCTGCTCGGCGATGCGCACGTGCTGGCCCCACTCGTAGTGCGAGCAGCAGTTGCAGCCGGTGCGCAGGATCAGCAGCTCGCGCTCGCGCGCGTCGAGCACGCCGCCGTTGAGCAGGAAGCCGCCGAAGGGCAGCCACGCGCGAAACAGCTGCTCGTGGCGGGCGAGCGTGGGGAAGATGTTGTTGTCGCCGAGCCGTACGTCGAAGCCGAGCGGGCTGGCCTGCAGGATCGGGCGCAGCTCGTCGCTCCACTCGGCCTCGGGCAGCGGCGGGATGCGCGGCATGGCGTGGCTAGGCGCCGGCCGTCGCCAGCGGCTGGCTGGGCCGCCTCTGCGAGTCGCGGCGGGTGAAGCGCATGGCGCCGTCGTCGAGCTGGCCGTACTTCAGGCTGACGATGTCCAGCGCGTAGTTCTGGTAGAGCCGCCACGGCGCCTTGGAGCCCTGCTTGGGGAACGCGTGGAGGGAGCGCTGCACGTAACCGGAGGAGAAGTCGATGAAGGGCACCTCGGTGATCGTCGGATCGTCGTTGGCGGGCGTGCACTGGACGTAGCCGTGCTCGTCCATGTGGTTGAGCAGGCGACACACATAGCCGCACGTGAGATCGCACTTCAGCGTCCACGAGGCGTTCGTGTAGCCGAAGGAGATGGCGAGGTTGGGCACGCCGCTGAGCATCATGCCGCGGTAGCTCATCGTCTGTGAGATGTCGATCTCGCGGCCGTCGACGGCGATCTGCAGGCCGCCGAGCGCGAGCAGGTTCAGGCCCGTCGCGGTGACGATCAGGTCGGCGTCGAGCTGCTGGCCGGAGCGCAGGCGAAGCCCGGTCGGCGTGAACGTGTCGATGTGGTCGGTGACGATCGAGGCGCGCCCCGAGCTGAGCGCCGTGAACAGGTCGCTGTCGGGCACCAGGCACATGCGCTGGTCCCATGGGTCATAGCTCGGCGTGAAGTGCTTGTCGAAGTCGTAGTCGGGGGGAAGCTGGCGTTCGATACCGCGTCGGATGAGCCGCTTGACGAAGCTCGGCCGGCGGCGGCTGAGCTGGAAGAAGGCCATCGTCACGAGCACGTTCTTCCAGCGCACGAGCGCATAGGCGGCCTTCGCCGGGAGCAGGCGGCGCAGGAACTTGGCGATGGGGTCTTCGCCGGGCAGCGAGACGACGTAGCTGGGCGAGCGCTGCAGCATGGTCACGTGCTCGGCGGTCTCGGCCAGCGTGGGCACGAGCGTCACGGCGCTGGCGCCGCTGCCGATGACGACGACGCGCTTGCCGGCGTGCTCGACGCTCTCCTGCCACTGCTGCGGATGCACGATCTGCCCGGTGAAGCTGTCGGCGCCGGCGAACTCGGGCGTGTGGCCTTCGTCGTAGCGGTAGTAGCCGCTGCACATGAACAGAAAGCCGCAGGTCATGCGGACGGTCTCCGTGGTGTCCTCGCGCGTCGCCTCGATCGTCCAGCGGGCGTCCATCGAGGACCACTCGGCGCGCACGACGCGATGGCCGAAGCGGATGTGGCGCTCGACATCGTGATCGCGGGCGGTCTGACGGACGTAGTCGAGGATCGACGGGCCGTCGGCGATCGACTTGGCCTGCTCCCAGGGCCGGAAGGAGTAGCCGAGCGTGTACATGTCGGAGTCCGAGCGGATGCCCGGGTATTTGAAGAGGTCCCAGGTGCCGCCGATGCTCTGGCGCGCCTCGAGGATCGCGTAGGACTTCTGCGGGCTGTCGGACTGCAGATGGCAGGCCGCGCCGATGCCCGAAAGCCCTGCTCCGACGATCAGCACGTCAACGTGTTCCAGCGACAAGTCGCGCCTCCGGTTCGAGCTCGCCCGATTGACGAGCTTACCTCGCAAGACCTCGGCCGTTGTGTGACGGACGTCCACTCACGCGCGGCGATCGCCGGCGGCGGACACCGCCGCGCCGCGAACGCCGGCCGCGTGCGCCGCGCAGGCCGGCGGCGAACGCCGCGCGCCCGCCGCGCGGTATGGTCGCGGCGGAGTCGCAGGATGGCACCGGACAGCGTCCAACCGAGGAGGTCGCGATGAGCTTCAAGCTCGCCCACCGGGCGGAGTGCGAGACGATCGGCAACTGGAAGCTCGTGCGCCGCACGCTCGAGCTGGAGTCCTTCGGCGTCAACATCGTGGAGATCGGCTCGGGCGAGCAGATTCCCGAACACGACGAGATCGATCGGGATCAGGAGGAGGTGTTCATGGTGCTGGGCGGCGACGCGACGCTGGTGATCGACGGAGAGGATCATGCGGCGCCGGCGGGCACGTTGGCGCGTCTTGACCCCGAGCACAAGCGAACGGTGCGCAACGACGGCGCGGAGCCGGCGGAGGTGCTGATCGTGTCGGCGCCGCGTTCGAGCGGCTATGAGCCGATGAGCTGGGCATGAGCTGAGCTGCGCATGAGACGAGCTGCGCGGCCGGCGGCTACGGGTCGACGACGCGCCCGGTCGTCGCGGGCCTGCTCGCGCGCAGCGAGATGGCGGTTCCGGCGCTCAGCACGAGCACCACTGCGGCGAGGCTTTCCAGCGGGCCGACGTGCACGACGCCACCCGCGAGCAGCTTGAGGCCGACGATCAACAGCAGCACGGCGATCGTCTGATCCATGTAGAGCAGGCGCTGGCGGGCGATGGTGACGAGTTGGTAGAGCGCGCGCAGGCCCATCAGCGCGAGCAGGTTGCCGGTCAGCAGCAGCGTGACGTCGCTGGAGATGGCCAGCGCGGCGGGGATCGAGTCGACGGCGAACGTGAGGTCGGCGAAGACGATGGCGACCAGGCACAGCAGCAATGGCGTGACCTCTCGGCGCCCGTCGGTCACGACCAGCCAGCGGCGCGGGACGTGCCGGCTGACGGGGAGCCGCCGCTGCAGCATCGCCACGATCCGGTTGGGGCCGGCGCCATGCTCGCCGCGCGCGCGGGCGGTCTGCCAGGCGAGCACGATGAGCAGCGCGCCGAGCACGTAGCCGACGACGTGCGAAGCCTCGAAGACGGCGACGCCGAGCAGGATGGCGGGGACGCGCAGCGCGAACGCGGCGAGCGCTCCGTAGGAGACAAGTCGGTCGTGCTCGGGGGCGGGAATCTGAAACGTGGCGATGAGCACGGCGAAGACGAAGACGTTGTCCAGCGACAGCGCGCGCTCGATCAGGTAGACGGCGGCGTAGGAGCTGGCCTGGTGCGGACTGTCGAAGAGCCCGAACCAGAGGGTCGGCAGCAGCCCGAGCGCGAGCCACGCGCCGCTCCAGGCCAGCGCGCCGCGCACGGCCGAGTGCGCTTGGGCGCGGTCCATGCGGGTCTCCAGCCAGAAGGCGCCGGCGACCAGGAGGGCCTGACCGCCGAGCGCGACATAGAGCATCGAGGGACTGTAGATGCTGGCGACGCACCCGCTCGTCGGTCGGGCGTGCGCTCGCCGTGCACGCGCTGTCCTTGCGCCGCGGGCGAGGAGCGTCCTGTACTGTCGCGCTCGCAGCGGTCGCGCCCGCAGCGCCCGCGCAGGGAGATAGGAGGGAGCAGCATGCTTACGCCTACGTTGTTTCGCGACCGGCCGCGGCCGGTGCAGATCGTGCTCGGCGGCGCGGTGCCGCTGGCGTTCGGCGCGGTCGTGGGCATCGTGCTGGGCGTCTCGGTGGGCGCGTACTGGGCGCTGGCGGCGCTTGCCGGACTGGGCGCGGTGCTGGCCGGCTTCGAGCACCGGGACGGCTGGGGCGGCGCGGACCGCGGGCTGGTCGGCGGGGCGCTGTTCGGGCTGGGGGTGCTGGTCGCGCACGCGATCGCGGGCACGCACGCGAAGGTCTCGCTGGGGAGCTTTCCACCGCTGCTGATCGTGATCGACGCGATCTTCGGCATGCTGCTGGGCGCGCTCGGCGGGTGGATCGCGCGTCGTATGCGCGAGCGCCACGAGCCGGCGAGCAAAGCGGCCTGAGCGCGTGCCTGGTAGTACGTCCGTTGGCTGGCGCTTGCGAGCGACCGCCGCACCTGCGATGCTGCGGCTCGGTCGCCAACGGGACTGCGATCGCTCTTCAGGCGTGACGGGACCGGAAAGAGAGAACGAACAACTTGCCGGGCCCTCCTGAGCAGCGCCTCGTCGGACGCACCGGACAGCGCGGCTCCATCGATACGCAGGGCGATGCGGTGTCGCGCGTCACCGACGCGCCAGGCGCGCGGTCTCGCTCCGAGCGCCCGTTCTGGCGCGAGGACCTGGCTCCTTACGCCCAGCCGCACCTGGGTCGCAGCCTGCGCGAACTGGCGACGTCGGTCATGCCCTATCTGGGCCTGTCGGTGCTGATGTACATGTGCCTGAGCGTCTCCTACCTGCTGGTGCTGGTCATCGCGATCCCCACGGCGGGCTTTCTGGTGCGCACGTTCATCCTGTTTCACGACTGCACGCACGGTTCGCTGCTGCGCTCCAAGCGCGCGAACGCATGGCTTGGCACGGTGCTCGGCCTGTTTGTCTACGCGCCGTTTCTGCGCTGGCGCCACGACCATGCGATCCATCACGCGACGTCGGGCGACCTGGACCGCCGCGGCGGCGGCGACGTGCGCACGCTGACGGTCGCCGAATACCACGAGCTGACGCCGCGCGCGCGCCTGGGCTATCGGCTGTTTCGCAACCCGCTGGTGATGTTCGGCATAGGGCCGATCGCGGCGCTGCTGGTCGGCCCGCGACTGGTCGCCAAGGACGCGCGCCCGCGCATGCGGCGCAGCGTGATCGGCACGAACATCGCGCTGGCGGTGTTCGTCGGCGTCCTGTGCTGGCTGATCGGCTGGGAGGACTTCCTGCTCGTGCAGGCGCCGACGCTGATGCTGGCGGGCTCTGCGGGCATCTGGCTGTTCTACGTGCAGCACCAGTTCGAGGACGCCTACTGGCAGCAGTCGGGCGAGTGGAGCTACGCCGAGGCGGCGCTGCGCGGCAGCTCCTATCTGAAGCTGCCAAAGGTGCTGCAGTTCTTCTCGGGGAACATCGGCCTGCACCACGTGCACCACCTCAACGCGCGCATCCCCAACTACAACCTGCAGCGCGCGCACGACGAGAACGCGATCTTCCACGACGTTCCGACGCTGACGTTCATGGACGGCATGCGCGCGGTGCGCCTGAAGCTGTGGGACGAGCGCAGCGGGCGCATGGTCAGCTTCGCCGAGGCCCGCCTGCCGCGGACGAGCGCGAGCGTCGGCGCGAACGCCGGCAGCTGAAGTCGGCGGCTGGCGCTGAGTCGTTTTTTGATTGTCGCTGTCGCGAGCGATTCGCTCGCGCGGCGCGCCGGATCGCGGTTGCGACCTTGGACCGGCGCCGGCTCTATCCGCCGACGACTGGCAGCACGGGCGTGCACGCGGGAGCGACGGCGTGCGCCGGATCGAGCGCGTTGAGCACGTCGGCATCGGCGATGTGGTCGTAGGGCATCGACAGGTGCTCGCCCTGGTCCAGCGCGCACTGCTGCTGCAGGAGGATGTTGGTGACGTTGGAGCCGCCGCTGAGGAAGGCTGAGGTGTAGGGCGTGACGACCTCGTCGTTGGCCGACTCGATGACCGTGTACTTGACGCCGGGCACGGTCTCCGAGCCGGAGTTGAGCGTGGTCAGGAACGCCGAGCCCGCCGACTGCTGCGCGCAGGCGGGGCAGAGCACGCCGAGGAAGGCGTCGGCGCCTGGGAAGTAGCCGGCGAGCGTGAACAGGCCGTCGAGCGTCGTGCCGTGGTTGGACGGCGCAAGCCCGACGAGCGCGTGCACCTTGGCTGCGCCGCCGAGGAAGCGCAGGTAGTAGCGCGGCATCATGCCGCCCTGGGAGTGGCCGACGAGGTCGGCCCGGTTGGCGCCGGTGGAGGAGAGCACGCGGTTGACGAACGCCGAAAGCTCTTCGGCCGAGGCGGCGATGTCGCCGGTGGCGTAGATACCGAACGCCCCGCTGCCGGCGTAGGAGCCGTAGTTGAGCGCGTACACGCAGTAGCCGTCGTTGCGAAGCAGCGGCGACAGCGCCTGCCAGCTGTCGGACATGTCGGCGAACGTGCCGTGGACGAGGATCACCGGGCGCGGGTGCGCGGCCGAGGGCCTGCACGACCAGTCGTTGGCGCCGGGAGGGCTGGCCGTTGGGCTGACGTGCGCGTAGCCGAGCAGCCCGTCGTAGACGACCGGCAGCGGCGCCGCCGGCGCGCTCGTCGCGGCGACGGCCAGCCCGAGCGGCATGAGCGCGATGAATGCCAGCAGGCGACGGCGCATCGGTTCTCCTCTTCTCGTAGACCGCGCCGCACCCGCTCGCTGTGGGAGATGCCGGCGCAAACTCAACCCCTCGCGCCCGCGCGCGAGGTCGCGTGCTCCGTTACCCGGCGCGTCGCGTGCGCAAACCGCTACGGCGCCAGCCGGCGGCATCGAGCCGGAGCGCGCGCCCGCCGACTAGACTGGTCGGCTCTGCGCCCGTAGCTCAGCTGGATAGAGCGTCGGTCTACGGAACCGAAGGTCAGAGGTTCGAATCCTCTCGGGCGCGCTGAAAAGGCTGGAAATGAGTGGGTTTCGAGACGACATTGGGATAGGGAGGAAAAGTCTTCCCGGCTTTCTCCCGAGATCGTCACGCGAGTGTCTGAAGGACGCACCCGAGGCTGTCGCCGGCTGCGCCCCGACGCCATCGTCGAGGGGCTCCCGGCGAGAGTAGGCGTAGCGACGCCTCCGGCACACCTAGCGGCGGCCAACTGGCCGCGACCTGTAGCGTCTGTGACGGTCTAGCGTGCAGTTCGCCCGCCACGGCGCCGGGTCTACAGTTCAGTGACCCCACCGCTGAGCGCTGCCGGTAGGGCTTGGCTGGCGGGGCGTTGCGTTGTCGAAGTCGGGCGATGAAGCTGGACGGGCAGCGCGGGTGTGGCTGCCCGGCCGGCAGCTTGAGCTCGCACGACAGGTTGCAGCACATGAGTGCACCGACACCGCGCGGGCTGAGGCGTGCGTGTCACGCGCCGCCCGGGCGCCCGGTCGCCCGGGCGCGTCATGTCGCGATCGTCGGTCCGCATTCTCAGGGACACAATCCAGGCTGCGTATGCGTTCCATATATCGATCGGGTATCAAATGGTCCACATCCGTCGAGCCAGAAACATGACGGCTAGACGAATCGCAGCCCGCCAAGTACACCTGTCAGACCAAGGGCCGTCATCGAACTATCCACTTATGCAGGGAATTTATGTCCGGTGGAAGGCGTCGAGTGGGCCGCCATCGAACGTTGAGCTATTACAAGCATTCAATAAAGATGGAAACACGTTCCTCAGCGGGGGCGGTTTGGTGTATGAGTCGGAGGTCGTGGAGATCGAGGGATCGACACAGTGCACGGGCGAAGCGTCGCCGTCCTCGTGGCACAACGACGGGTCATTGTGGGCGTCCTATCCGAAGCTGCGTGTGGGGCGTCGCGGTCGGGATGGTCCGACGGATGATGAGGTTGCATCCCACCAGCGAGCACGGCTGTATGGGGCGATGGTGCGGGCAGTCGCCGCTCACGGGTATGGGGCGACCACGGTGCGTCAGCTCAGCGCGCTGGCGGGGGTCTCGACGCGCACGTTGTATGAGCTGTTCTCGGCCGGCAAGCAGGAGTGTTTCTTCTCTGCGTATGACGCGGCCATCCGCCGTATGGCGCGGCGGGTCGCCGTCGCCTACGTCTCCGAGCGCGACCGGAAGCGCCGGCTTGCTCGCGCACTGGAGGCATTCGCGTGTGAGGTCCGCGATGAGCCGCAGGCCGCGAGGCTGATACTGCTGGAGGTGTTCGCTGCGGGTCCGGCGGCGCTTGAGCGTATGGAGCACGCGCAAAGGCTGTTCGAAGGGATGGTGGCTCTGAGCTTCAGGCAGACGGCTGGCGGTCTCGCGACGCCGCCGTTCCTGGTGAAGGGGGTCGTGGCCGGCGGGGCGCGTGTGGCGCGCGTGCATCTTCTGGCTGGCCGCGAGCGAGAGCTGCCCGCGCTCACCGGGGAGCTTTTGAAGTGGGCGCTGTCCTACCGCTCGTCCGCCGCCGCGACGCTCGAGAGCCTCGTGAGCACGCGCGGGCCCGTGGTGGCGCCCACCGCCGTGAGCGCCGCGCGGGGCCAGCGCAGGGACGATCACGCGCGTATCCTGGACGCGGTGGCGCAGCTCGCCGCGCGGGACGGGTATGAGACCCTGACCGCCGCAGGGATTGCGGCCGCCGCGGGCCTCTCCCGCAAGCGATTCACCGCTCACTTCGAGGACGTGCCGAGCTGTTTCATGGCCGCCGTTGAGCACCTCACCAATTGCGCGCTCGCAGAAGCCGCCATTGCGGGCGCGGCCGGCCCTGACTGGCCTGGCGGTGTTCACCGTGCGCTCTCGGCGCTCTGTGCGTATATCGCCGCTGACCCGTTGTTCGCGCGGTTGGCGTTCGTCGAGGTGTTTGCGCTGGGGCCGGACGGGGTGCGCTTCCGCGAAGCGGGGATGGCGCGCCTCATCGAGAGCTTCCGCGCGAGCGCGCCGAGCGCACAGCGGCCGAGCAGGCTGGCTGCCGAGGCCAGCGTCGGCGCGGTCTGGGGCGTCGTCCACCACCACGTCGCAAACGGCGCGATCAAGCGGCTGCCGACTATCGCTCCTCAGCTCTCCTTCCTCGCGCTAGCTCCCGCTCTCGGCGCGCAGGGCGCGGTGTCGGCGATCCTCGCCGAGGACGCGCGGATGCGCGCCCTGATCGCCGCTGCATAGACACGTCACGGCGAAAGAACCGGACCGGGGCGCTTGACTTGCTTCGTAGGATCGACGCCCCAGCCCGGCCAACTTCAACCCCAAGCCGGCCCGAGGACCGATGGGAGCGCGGGCATCCTCTACGAGCCGCCGGCCCCCAGCGCTGGCGCATACGGCTCGACGCGAATTGTAAAACATCGGTCGCCAAAAGGATTGATCTGTTCGACTGAGGGCAACTCGGTCATGCGTGCGCCTTGCGGCGGCGCGACATAGACGCAGACCGGCACCCGGAGCGCTGACAAGGATCGACGCCTGGGAACACCGGCAACTCAACCCCGAAACGTAAGGAGACAGTTTGCGATGAAACGCATCAGGATCATAGGATCTGCGCTCGTGGCGGTGCTCGCGTTGAGCGCGGTTGGGGCATCCGCCGCCTCGGCGGCATTGCCGGAATTCACGCCATCAACCGGCGTCAAACTCACCGGCACGGCCGGCGCCGGCCTTCTTGAAACTGTAACGGGGACTAAAGTCACATGTACAGCCAGCACCAACAGTGGGGAAATAACTGGCGTGAAAACCGTGTCCAAAGTAAAAGTGAAATTCACAGGCTGTGAATCAACTGGTGCTAAATGCAACACCAGCGGCGCCGCGGTAGGCGAACTGGTGACGGAAGAACTCAAAGCCACTTTGGGCTATCTGAACGCAGCGAAAAAAGAAGTCGGCTTGGACTTTGTGCCGGTGGGAACTAAATTCATCGAATTTAGTTGCGGCACGGCGCTCGTCGGGGTCAAAGTGACGGGTTCGGTGATTTGTCGGGTTACGCCGGTCAACGTGAAAAGCGCAACGGCCACAGTCACGTGCAAACAATCCAAAGGCATACAGGAATTCACGAAATTCGAAGGTGGGGAAACCGACGTCCTCAAAACCCAGATTGGGATCGAAGGACTACCTCAACAGTCCGGGGAGGAAACCACGGCCACTGTGACAGCGACACCAGAAGCAGAAATTAAAGCGTAGTTAGAACGCATGCCCGAGAAGAGCGGCGTGGGGCGGTCTCGCCCCCGCCGCTCTCTTGAGTGCGCGGGACGGTAGTGAGAGGACCCAACTGGCTAGGTGGAGAGCGCATCCGCTTGTGGTAGTGCCTACGTGAGAGGCAGCAAGACGTGTCAGAGAGGAGACGGAAACTGTGAACAGCGCCGAAGGCGGCCTGCAGGGCGAGGCGTCTGGGGATGACGGCGGCGTAAGCGGGCATCGGAGCGCCCCGCGAATGTCGCGCCGTGCTCTGGCGGGGCTGTGTTGCGCAGTATGCGGACTGGTGCTCAGCAGCACGCCGGCCGTCGCTCTGACCGAGCACGTCTCAGCCGGTTCGTTCGGCGGCGAAGGTGCGGGCGAAGGCCAGTTTTCGACTCCGGCAGGCGTGGCCGTCGACAGCTCCACCGACTTGTCCAATCCTGCGGCGGGGGATGTCTACGTCGTCGATAAGGGGAACAACCGCGTGGAGCGGTTCGACTCGACCGGAACGACGTTTCTCGGTCAGTTCGAAGCTCCGCCGGAAGGCTTCACTGCGCCGGAAGGCATCGCCGTCGACAGCTCGAGCAGCCCCCTCGATCCTTCCGCAGGGGATGTCTATGTCGTGAACACCGGTCACAATGCTATCGACAAGTTCACCTCCGAAGGCAAATTCGTCGGACAGCTGAGTGAAGGTGTCCCCGGGTCGGCGTTCGAAGAACTGAGTGGTGTCTCGGTAGATGCGAACGGCTTCGTGTGGGTCGAGCAGGCGAATAAACAGATCGACAAGTACAACGATGCGGTCGCGAATGAATATGTCGGACCGCCATCGCCAATTGAAACCGCGTTCACGCCGAAGCCGGGGTCCGGATTCGCTGTGGACAGTGAAGACAGCCTCTACGTCCTCAGGGGGAGCCGCGTGGTTGCGAAGCTGAACAGCAGCGCTGAAACGCTGATCGAAGACGTGAGCGTGACTCCACAGGAACCGAACGGCGAAGTGCTCGCCGACACGATGGCCGTCGACCTGGCGGACAACGAGCTCTACGTCGGCAATGAAGGCAGCGTCGGCGTCTATGCGACCACGGAATCCGCCAGCACTCTTGTGGAGCGCTTCGGCTCCGGGGTGCTCCCCCAAGAACTGCCTGAAGGCAACGGCATCGCTGTCAACGCTTCCAGCGGCCAAGCGTACGTGACCGACCCTGCCGCGGACGTTGTGCACGTCTTCAATCAAGTCGCCGTTCCCGACGTGACGACCGGCGAAGCAACGAATCTGGAAACGGAAGGCGACGCGACGCTCAACGGCGTAGTCAATCCCGCCGGTCGGGAAGTCACATCCTGTCAGTTCGAATACGGAACGGAAGCTTCCTATGGGCAGACGGCTCCCTGCGACGTGTTTCCCGGGTCAGGCACCAGCCCGGTATCGGTCAGCGCGGCCATAACCGGGCTCGCCCCCGGTACGACCTATCACTTCCGTCTCGTCGCCGGCAACGCCGAAGGGAGCAATCATGGAGGCGACAGGACGTTTACGACGCTAGCACCGCCAAAAATCGATGACGAGTCGGTGGCCGACGTCGCCTCGAACAGCGCGACCCTCGCGGCAGAGATCAACCCGGGAGGCGCAGACACCACCTACCGCTTCGAATACGGAAAGAGCGCATCCTACGAAGCGAGCATACCGGTCGCAGGAGGCCGCACCGGGCCGAGCGTGAGCGACGTGGGGGTCAGCGCACGCCTGCAGACCCTGACTCCGGGCACCACTTACCACTTCCGAGTTGTCGCGGTCAACGTGCTCGCAAAAGCCGCCCAAGGCAAAGACCTGACGTTCACGACGCGATCCTCGAGCGGCGGATTCACGCTCCCCGACGGGCGTGCCTGGGAGATGGTCTCGCCATCGAACAAGTTCGGTGCGGCGCTCGAAGCCATCTCCCGAGAAGGAGGACTGATACAGGCTTCCGAAAGCGGCGGGGCGATCTCCTACGTGGCCAATGCGCCGATCGAAGCCGAACCGGAGGGCAACCCGGCGCGGGAGCTCACCCAGGTCCTCTCGACGCGCAGTCCCGAAGGATGGATCTCAAAGGACATTGCGACGCCTCATGACAAGGCGACTGGGGTGGTCGCGGGCGAACCCGCCGAATACCGGTTCTTCTCACCCGACCTCTCCCAGGCGCTGGTCGACCAGCAGACTTTCAACGAAACACCCCTCTCGTCGGAAGCGTCGGAAAAGACGCCCTACCTGCGCAACGATGAAAATGGTTCGTATTCGCCCCTCGTCACGGCGGGAAATGTGCCGGCGGGCACAAAATTCGGGAACCAGGTCACGTTTAGCGACGCCAGCCCCGACCTGAGCCATGTCGTCCTCAGCTCGGAAGTCGCGCTGACGGCGGCGCCGATCGCCCAGCAGCTTAGCCTCTACGAGTGGGCCGGTGGGCAGTTGCAGCTCGTCAGCGTGCTGCCCGGTTCCAGCAACTCGCCGGCGCCGCGTCCCTTCCTGGGCTTCAGCGGCCGCGACGTCAGGCACGCGATTTCCAACGACGGGGCGCGTGTCTTCTGGTCGGCAGAACAACATCTGTTCATGCGGGATACCGTCAAACGGGAAACTGTCCAGATCGATGCCAACCAAGGCGGCCCACCGCCCGGCCCCGAACAGCACGAAGCACAGTTCCAGATGGCTAGCAACGATGGCTCGCGCGTGTTCTTCACCGACGCCGAACGGCTGACCGAAGACTCGACTGCGAAATCGCAATTCCCGCCCGAACCCGACTTGTACGAGTACGACATCGCAAGCGGCAAGCTGACCGACCTTACGGTCGACCACAACAGCGGCGAAAGTGCCGAAGTGCAAGGGGTCGTGCCCGGCGGCGACGAAGCTGGCACGCGTGCCTACGCCGTGGCGCGAGGCGTCCTCTCCGCCAGCGAAAACGCCGCGGGAGAAAAGGCCGCATCGGGTGCGAACAACCTTTATGTGCTCCATGCCAACGGCACGGGGTGGGAAGAACCGAGATTCATCGCCCAGCTGTCAAGCGAAGACAAGCCCGACTGGGACGGCAATGGAGTGAGCGGTGATCTCGTCGGGCTGACATCCAGAGTGTCGCCAAGCGGCCGCTACCTCGCTTTCATGTCGAGCAGCCGCCTCACCGGCTATGACAACACGGATGCTCACAGCGGCCACCCGGATGAGGAGGTCTTTCTCTACGACGCCGCCTCGGGTCTGACCAGGTGCGCGTCGTGCAACCCAACCGGCGCGCGGCCGGCCGGGGCCTTCGACTCCGGCGCCGAATTCCCGGGGCTGCTTGTGGACCGCCCAAACCTCTGGACCGGCCAGTGGCTGGCGGCGAACATTCCGGGATGGACGCCAGTTGACCTTTCACATGCTTTCTACCAGTCCCGTTACCTGTCTGACAGCGGTCGCTTGTTCTTCAACAGCGCAGACGCACTGGCGCCGCACGACATCAACGGTGTCGAGGACGTCTACGAGTACGAGCCAAACGGGCAAGGCAGCTGCCACAACGAAAACGGTTGCGTCGCGCTTATGTCCTCAGGCGCCTCCAGTGAAGAATCGGCGTTTCTGGATGCGAGCGCGACCGGCAATGACGTGTTCTTCCTGACGGCGGCAAGACTCACGTCGCAGGAAGCGGACGGAAGTCTGAATGTCTACGACGCCCGTGCCTGCACCATCGAATCGCCGTGCCTGTCACCCCCGGGGGCCCCGTCGCTGCTATGCGCTGGTGAATCGTGCAAAGCCGCTCCCTCGATGCAGCGGACCTCGGAATCCCCGCCGACGGCGACGTTCTCGGGCGCAGGCGACCTCGTGGCAGCGCCATCCAAGCCCGCCGCGAAACCGGCGCCGCTGACGCGTGCGCAGAGGCTGGCGAAAGCATTGAAGGCGTGCCGCAAGATCAAGAACAAGAAGCAACGAGCGGCGTGCAAGTCGCGTGCCAAGAAGAGATACGGCGTGCACAAGGCGAAGGCCAAAAAGGGCCGGGCGCGCAGATCAAGCGGTGCGGAGGGAACGAGGCCGTGATGCGATTCAAGCTCACGAGCATCATCAGGAGTCTCTATGTGGTGTTCGGCATATGCGTGCTGGTGAGTGGGTTCGCTGGGGCTCCATCGGCGCTCGCCAACGCCTCGCGATGGCAGCTAAGCGCCAGCTCGGCGCCGACCGATCTGCCGGCCGGGGGCGAAGGCCAAATCGCCGTGGCGGCAACCAACCTTGGTGACGCCTCCGTCAAAGCGTCTACGGACCCGGTGACGGTCATCGACAAGCTGCCCCCCAACGTGACGGCGACGGCCATCTTGGCATTTCCGTTGACCTATGTAGGCTATCTCTCCCACTTTGGCGGGATGAAATGCTCGATTCCCTCCGCATCGCTGGTCAGCTGCACCTCGACTGGCATGGAAGTGCTACCGCCCTTTGAAACCCTGGAAGTCCGCGTCGCCGTCAAGGTGGCCGAAGGCGCGAAATCCGGAGAAGAAAACGAAGCGACGATAGCCGGCGGCGAAACGCCGAGCGCGACGGTCAGGCAGCCGCTCACGGTCGGCACAGAGACCCCATTCGGGATCAGTGACTACAAGCTCGTATCCGAAAACGAAGACGGCTCCCCGGACACGCGGGCCGGGTCGCATCCGTTTCAGTTCACGGCCACGCTTGGCTTCAATCAGACGCTCGAAGCGAGCCCAAAGTTCACAGTGAAGCTTCCAACGACGCCAGAGCTCGTGAAGAACCTGCAGAGCGACCTGCCACCAGGCCTGATCGGCAACCCGACGGCAGTCCCGCAATGCACCGACCTGGAGTTCGAGACGCTCAAACCCGAGAACGTCAATCTCTGTCCCGCTGAAACTGCGCTCGGAGTAGCTTCGGTAACGCTCAAGGAACCCAATAACCAAGGGTTTGCGACCATCCCCGTTCCGCTGTTCAACCTGACGCCCGCGCAGGGTGAGCCGGCGCGGTTTGGCTTTGAGGCGCTCGGTGTTCCGGTGATCTTCGACACCTCTGTTCGCACCGGACGCGACTATGGCGTAGTGGTGACGATCAAGAATACCCCGCAGGTTGCCACCATCGCGTCGAGCCGCGTAACGTTCTGGGGAGTTCCCGGCGACCCGCGTCATAACCAGTCTCGAGGGTGGAGTTGCCTGGACTGGGGCGTCGGGGGAACTTGCGCTGCGCCCGAACAGCAGCGACCGCCGCCGTTCCTGACGCTCCCCACCTCGTGCACGGGACCTTTGCGGACAAGCGTGGAAGCCGATTCGTGGGCGCATCCAGGCACCTTCGTTCGCCCGCAACCGCCGGAATACACGTTCCAGAGCAGCGCCGGGGAAGCGATTGGCATGGACAGCTGCAGCGAACTGCCATTCAGCCCGTCCATCCAGGTTACGCCCGAACAGCAGACCGCGAGCACGCCGACCGGGCTGACCGTCGGGGTGCACCTACCGCAGGACACGACGCTGGCCGCTAACGGATTGGCCGAGTCGGCGCTCAAGGACACGACCGTGACGCTCCCCGAGGGGATGCAAGTGAGCCCCGCCGCCGCCGATGGCCTGCTGGCCTGCTCGATCGCCGAAGTCGGCTTCGAAGGCTTCGACGGGCCAACGCAGACCAACCTGTTCTCGCCCGGCCCCGTGTCGTGTCCGGACGCCTCGAAGGTCGGAACGGTCGAGATCGAGACGCCGCTGCTGGCGAATCCGCTTGAAGGCGCGGTGTACCTCGCAGCGCAGAACGTGAACCCGTTCTCCTCGCTCCTTGCACTTTACATGATCGCGGAAGATCCCAGCTCCGGCGTGCGCGTGAAGCTCGCGGGTAAGGTGTCACCCGATCCGACGACGGGCCAGCTGACCTCGACCTTCGGAAACACGCCGCAGCTTCCCTTCGAAGATCTGACATTGAAATTCTTCGGTGGCCCCCGCGCTTCGCTCACGACGCCGCAGTACTGCGGTCTCTACACGACCGCCGCGTCGTTCACGCCGTGGTCCGGCGAAGCGCCTGTGAACACGTCGTCGAGCTTTGGGATCGCCTCGGGTCCGAACGGTTCTTCCTGCGTGAGCCCCCCTCCGTTCGCTCCGTCCCTGACGGCCGGGTCTGCGAGCCTCCAGGCTGGGGCGTTCACGCCGTTCACGGAGACGATGTCTAGGGAAGACGGCAACCAGAACCTCACCGGAATCACGTTGCACACCCCACCAGGTCTGCTGGGGATGCTCTCCTCGACGACGCGCTGTGCGGAACCGCAGGCGTCACAGGGCACGTGTGGCCCCGACAGCCTGATCGGACACACGGTTGTAAACGTCGGTCTCGGCACAGACCCGTTCGCGATCTCCGGAGGCCAGGTCTTCATCACGGGCCCCTACAAGGGGGCGCCGTTTGGGCTCTCGATAGCCGAGCCGGCGAAGGCCGGCCCCTTCGATCTCGGCACCGGACCCTGCGACTGCGTCGTCGTCCGCGCGAAGATCGAAATCGACCGGCATACGTCCGCGCTGACCGTCGTGAGCGATCCGCTGCCCACGATTCTGCAGGGTATCCCGACCCAGATTAAGCACGTCACCGCAACCGTCGACCGTCCCGACTTCACGTTCAACCCCACCAACTGCAGCCAGCAGGCGGTCACAGCGGTGCTTTCAGGCGAACAGGGCGCCAATGCGGCCGCGTCCGTGCCCTTCCAGGTCGCCAACTGCGCGACCCTGCCATTCAAACCGTCCTTCAGCGTTTCGACGCAAGGCAAGACGAGCAAAGCCAATGGCGCCTCGCTGGACGTGAAGGTCGCAGAGAAGCCCGGCGAAGCCAACATCCACAAGGTGGACACCCAACTCCCGCTGGCGCTGCCGTCGCGGTTGACGACGATCCAAAAAGCGTGCCCAGAAGCGCAGTTCGCGGCCAACCCGGCAGGATGCCCAGTGGGCTCCAACGTCGGCACGGCCGTCGCACACACGCCGGTCCTCAACGCGCCGCTGACGGGACCGGCGTATCTGGTCTCGCACGGTGGCGCGGCGTTCCCCGACCTCGACATCGTGCTGCAGGGCGAAGGCATCACAATCGATCTGACCGGCAACACGGACATCAAAAAAGGCATAACCTTCTCCCACTTCGAAGCCATTCCCGATGCACCCATCAGCACCTTCGAGCTGAATCTCCCCGAGGGCCCACACTCAGCACTCGCCGCAGCTGGAAAACTGTGCGAAAAAAGCCTCGTCATGCCGACGACGATCATTGGTCAGAACGGTGCGCAAGTCAGGCAGAGCACGAAAATCGCGGTCACGGGCTGTCGAGCGGTCACGATTAGCAAGCGCAAGCTCTCCGGTAGGAACGTCGTGCTGAGCTTCATCCTGACGGCGAAGGGCACCGTGACCGTGAAGGGCAAGGGCCTGAAGGGATATCGCAAGACCCTGGGTGCCGGCTCACACCGGATCAAGCTCGGCTTGTCGAAGGTGGGACTCTCGATGCGCAGGCACCATAGGAAGATCAAGATCGAGGTCGCGCTGAAGAGTGGTGCGACGGTATCGCGCGCCACTACGACCCTGAGGCTCTGAACTGCCTGGGAGCGCTTCTCGAGCGCAGCTGGAGTAACTGCGCGTTGTTCGACGCCTCGAAGGCGTGGGTTGGCGGAGTAGCCGGCTGCCTTGACGATGTGAGCGCCCACAGCTCTCAGCCAATGCTCAGGCCGGGCTCGGCGGTTTCACACAGCGCTGGCCCAGCATGGTCCCAGCAAGACACCGCCACGAACAAAGGACCACGCAATGCCCTCCAGCCGCAACAAGATCGTGGCGATCGCCGCGATCGCCGTCGCCGCTCTCGGCGGCTCTGCGCTCGCCGACGCCGCGACCTCGAACTCGCCTGAGAGTGCGACATCCTCGGCTCCGAGCACGTCATCCTCAGGCGGCCCGGCGCAGGGCGGTCACGCCCCGCCGTGGCAACGCGATCCGTCGCTCGGCGGCCACCAGGCCAACGGCCAGACGGAGAAGCTGCTGACCGGCTAAACCGCCACGAAGGTCGAAGCCGCGGCGAAGGCCAAGGTTCCCCTGCGCCGCGATCGAGCCCGTCGAGAACGATGTCGACACCGGCTCGACGTATGAGGCGCACGTCCGCAAGGCCGACGGGTCCGAGGTCATCGTCTACCTCGACGCCGACTTCAACATCACCGGCACCGCGACGATGGGCCGCCCCGCTAGTCCTCATGAAGGCGCCCGTGCTCGCCCGAGTTTGCGGGACACGGGCGTCTTCCTCCCTTTGACGTCGAGCGAATCGCGACGATCCTTGCGCAAACTCCGCTAAAACGGCCATATCATGGAAAGCGGCGGAAACGCCCCGGGCTTGGAGAGAGGTTGCCCGGCAATGGACACTCCACTCCAGGTTGGGATCGAAGGGGACATGGCTGGCAGGGGCGAGGACGCGAAGGCTAAGAACGGGCTGTGGCGGGCGATGCTCGCCGCGCTGCTGCTGCTCATGCTCGGCCCGCTCGCCTCGGCGAGCGCCGCGCCGGCGCTGACGATCACCAGTCCCACGCAGGGAAGCTCGACCAGCCAGCCGGCGCCTGCTTTCGCCGGCGAAGCCGAAGACACGCTCGACGTCGTGGTCGTGCACATCTTCCCGGGCGAAGACACGACGTCGACGCAGGCTCAGGAACTGGAAGCAACGCCGTCGGAAGGCGCGTGGGGCGTGCAGGCGGCGGCGCTGAGCGACGGCACGTACACGGCCGTCGCTCAGCAGCTGGACTCCGAAACGGCCGAAACGGCCGAAAGCTCGCCCGTCACCTTCACCGTGGACACGGTCGCGCCCGTCCTCTCGCTGAACCCCGTCGCCTCGCCGACCGATGACTCGACGCCGACGCTGAGCGGCAACGCCGGCGTCCTCCCGGGCGACGCCGCCACGGTCGCCGTCGGCATCTACGCGGGAACCGTCGTCTCCGGGTCGCCCGTGGCGTCCGCTCACCCTTCGATCGGCGGCTTCGGCGGCTGGTCCTACACGCCGGCCTCGCTGCCCGACGGCACATATACGGCGCAGGCCTTCCAGGAAGACGAAGCCGGCAACGTCGGCGCGAGCGGTGCGGTGACGTTCACCGTCGACACGACGCCGCCGGCCGTGACGCTGAGCGCCGTCGCGTCGCTGACCGACGATGCGACGCCGAGCTTCAGCGGGGGCGTCGGCGCCGCCGCCGGGGACCTGGCGAGCGTCCAGGTCGTCGTGCACAAAGGCACGCTGTCGGGCGCCGTCTCGGCGGAAGGCAGCGCGTCGGTGAGCGGCGGCGCGTGGTCCTACACCTCACCATCGCTCACCGACGGTCAGTACACCGTGCAGGCGATCCAGCACGACCAGGCCGGCAACGAAGGCAAGAGCGCGCCGGCGACGTTCGAAGTCGACACGACTGCGCCGACGCTCTCGGTGACCACGCCGAAAGGCGGCGAAATCCTGAAAAGCTCGAAAGTCAGCTTCAGCGGGTCGACAGGCAACAAACCGGGGGATTCCTCGACTGTGACCGTCGAAATCTTCACAGGCACGTCGGCCTCCGGCAGTCCGGCTCAGACGCTGACGGGCACTCGCAGCGGCTCGACGTGGACGACGGCGGGCAAAGAACTGCGCTTGACCAACGACACGTATACGGTTCGCGCCAAACTGTCCGACCTGGCCGGCAACGTCGGCCAGAGCCCGCTGCCCGACGTGACCTTCACCGTCGCAAGCTCGGCGCCGACCGTGACGCTGAACAAGCTCCCCGCATACACCAACGACGCCGAGCCGAGCTTCAGCGGCAGCGCGGACACATCGGAAGCCGGCTCGGAAGTGACGCTGAAGATATGGCGGGGAACCTCTGCCTCGGGAACGCTGGCCGAGCCGCCTGTGAAGGTCACGCAGAGCGCCGGCGCGTGGTTCGCCATCGCCTCCAAAGCGCTGTCGGAGGGCGTCTACACGGCGCAGGCCGAACAGGCGGCCGACCCGGAAAGCAACCCCGCCGGCGTGAGCGCGACGACGACGTTCACCGTCGACACGACGGCGCCGGTGCCGACCCTGTCGGCGCCCGCCGCCAGCTCGGGCGTGGAGACGGTCTCGGGCACCGCCGGCGTGGCCCCCGGCGATCGCAGGCAAATCACCGTCGAACTGTTCACCGGCGCGACCGCGGAAGCCGGCGAGGCGGTGGAGACGATCACCGTCAATGCGAGCGCGGGCTCGTGGTCTGCCACGTTCGCCGGCCTGGAAGGCGGGCAGTACACGGCCATCGCGCGTCAGTCAGACGAAGCGGGCAACGTGGGCCGCAGCGAAGCGGGCACGTTCACGGTGACCACGCCGGCGACGAGCGCGCCGGCCGCGCCCTCGCCGCCGGTGGCGTCGTTCGCCTGGGTGCCGTCCGCGCCCACCGTCGGGCAGAGCGTCTCGCTGGTGTCCAACTCGACGGACGCGTCGAGCCCGATCAACGCGTTTGCCTGGGATGTCGCCGGCGCCGGTCAGTTCGCGCCCGGCGGCCCGGTCGTGAGCACATCCTTTGCGACGCCCGGCCCGCACGTCGTGCAGCTGCGGGTCACCGACGCCAACGGCCTGTCGAGCGTCGCCACGCGGACGATCGCCGTGGCCGCGGCGACGCTCAGGTTGATGCAGCCCTTCCCGATCGTGCGCATCGCCGGCTCGGAGACCTCCAACGGCGTGAAGATCAGGCTCCTGACGGTGCAGACGCCGCTGCTGTCCACCGTCGTCGTCTCGTGCAAGGGGCGCGGCTGCAAGACGAAGTCCGAACGCCGGGTGGCGACGGCGTCGACCAAGAGCAAGAGCAAGGCCGGCGCAGTGCTGCTGACGTTCAGCCGCTTCCAGCGCACGCTGCGCGCCGGCGTCGTGCTGCAGGTGCGTGTGTACAAGCCAGGGCAGATCGGCAAGTTCACGAGCTTCAAGGTGCGCCGTCACAAGCTCCCGCTGCGAGCGGACGCCTGCCTTGGTCCGACCAGCCCGACACCGATCGCCTGTCCGGCATCATGAACGGCGTGCGCGAAGCCTTCTACAGCCTGCGCTACCGCTGGCCCGGCGAGCGCGCCGGCGGTCCGGGCGCGGCGATGCGCGGGCAGTGGGCGGTCCTGACGCTGTCGATGCTGGTCGTCTTCGGCGCCTTCTTCGCCGTCGGCCGCCTGATGCACACGGGCGGCAGCGCCGCCACGGTGGCCGCCGCGCCCTCGACACAGGCTGGCCCCGGCGCGAACGCGATCCCAGTCGGGCTCAGCGGCGCCTCGCCGATCGCGGGAGCCGTGCCGGCGGCGGTCGCCGTGCGGCCCCGTCCGCGACCGGTCGTTCGGCGCGCGTCTGCAGAACGCCGGCGGTCGGCCACGCCCGCCGGCTCGTTCGGCTCGGCAGCCGCCGGCGGCGAAGCGCCCACGTCGGAATCGCAGACCGCGACCGCGCCGGCGCCCGAAGCGACGCCCGCTCCCAGCAAAACCTCCACCCCCCCGGCGCCGCACGGCGGGGGGTCGGGACGTAACGGCTCGGCCGGCGGCGGCTCGCGGGAATCGGGCGCGGTTACGTTTGACAGCTCGCAATAGGTCGATGCGGCGCCCGTGGCGCAGCCTGACCACAGCCGGTCATCGGTCGGTGCTCGATCGGCTGCTGAGCCTGCCGCCGGCCGTCATTCCCCTGTTGGTGGCGGTCGCCGTGCTCGGCTACGTCGCCGGCCACTCGCGTTCGCACGACGGCTCCCCAGAAGCGCTGCAGACAGCCAGGAGCGCGCACGTGTTGATCAAATATCCAGTCGGTTGGAAGCTCGTGTCAGGCGGCGTCGGCGTCCCCGGCCTGGCGATCGCCCATCCGCAGCTGATCGTCGCGGGCTCGCCCGCCACGCGCGCCGGGCTGATCGTCGGGACGTTGCCCGCGGGGGAACTCGGGCCGCTGCCCAGGCGGTTCCTGTCGCGCTTGTTGCGGCCGCCGCAGACCGCCGTTGTCGACCTGGCGGAAGGCCAGGCGTACAGGTATTCCAACTTCAGCGGTCCCGGGCTTCAGGAGCCGCTGACGGTCTTCGTCATCCCCAACCCGGACGGCGATCCCACCGCGCTGGCCTGTTATGCGCCATCGCCGAAGTCGCCGTACATGCGCGCGTGCCAGCAGGCCGTCTCTGGAGTGACGGTCGTCGGCCAGTCGCAGGCCTCCCAGCTGACGCCCCAGCCCGGATACGCGGCGCAGATCAGCTCGGCGATCGCGTCGCTGGATCGCCTTCGCGTGTCGCTGAAGCGCGAACTTCAGCCGCAGGTGAGCGCCGAACGGGCGCAGCAGCTGACGAGGCGACTGGCCGGCGGGTTCGCGCGGGCCGCGGCGGCGCTGGCGGGGCTGGAACCGGCGTCCCCCGCCGCCGATGTCCAGGCGGCGCTTCTGTCGGCGCTGGCACGCGTGCGTGACGGGTACACGTCGCTCGCGGCCGCTGCGGGCGAACGCGAAGCGGCGGCCTACGAGCTCGCGCAGAAGCGGGTCCTCGACGCCGAAGCCGAGGTCGACCGGACGCTGCAGGCGTTCGTGCTGCTGGGCTATGGTCCGGCGCTCGGCCAGCCGGCCGGCGCGAGCTGATCGCCGACGACGCTTGACTTCGATAGACGGCGGCGCGTCGGCCCGCGCGTCCGAGAAATCTGCATTTTATGTCCTCGCCATTCCATGGTAGGCTTCGCGGCTACGTGCTCCGGGATCGGTCGGGGACGTTTCAGGGCAGCTGCCCGCAGGGCGACGATTAAGAGCTGGAGTCGAAGGGGCCTCCAGCGACGAGAGGCGAAAAGGGAGACGTTGGAGACATGAGACACTTCAGACTTGGCCTGGGCCTTTTGGCCACGACGTGCGCGTTCGCGATCGGCGCAGCGCCCGCGCTCGCCCACGAATTCATCGCCAGCAGGGAAGGCAAAACGCATGGCGTGAGCGAAACCGAACAGGTGTTCAAACTCGGGACGTTCAAAATCAAATGCCAGAAGGCCAGCGCCAAAGGCCTGGTCGCGGCCGGCAGCTCGAGCACGTACGCGACGGCGGTCACCTTCGCCAAATGCCTGACGAGCGCCTTCGTCGGCGGCACGAAACACCAGATCTTCCTCGGAACGAAGTGGCTGACTCCGCTGGCGATCGAATACCACGCCAACGGCTTCGTCGAAACCGGTTCCGAACTGGAAGAAACCGAAGGGGCGGCGGTTCTCAAAGGCGGCACGGCCGTGCTGAAAATCAACACGGGCAAAACTGAAGAATTCGAAAAATCGGAATGCCACCTGTCTTGGCCGGAACAGACGATCCCACTGAAAGCCGTGAAAAACCCCGAAGAAGAATTCTCTACGGCTACGTACTCGAACGCGACGATGCCGCATCTGGTGAACAAAAACTTCCCGGATGGCGAGCAGCACTACGTCGTCATTTCGAACTCCTTCAAAGGAATCAAATACGAATTCGAAGGCGAACCGTGTGAAGAATGGGGCAAAGAAGAAGGCCCCGAAGGCGGCGGCGGAACCTACTTCGGTTCCTTCCCGCAGATCCTCGGCATGGGCAACCTCGAATACCAGTAGGCAGTAGCGACGTTTCGTGACTCCGCAAGGGCGGGGGGCGGTGGAACCCGCCTCCCGCCCTTTTGCGTTGCGGCACGATCGCCGGGCTCGCAGGCGTCGTCGCAAACGCCGGTCTCAGCGCCCGCCCCGGCTCAGGATGAGGACGCCAGCTCGGCCATCGCCTGAAAGGCCTGCAACGCGTCGGGCGGCTCGGAGTCTGCATCGAGCTCGGCGTAGATGTTCGCCAGGTTGACGACCAGGCGCTCGCCCTCGCCCCAGTCGGCCCAGCGGTCCAGGCTCAGCGAGCGCGCGGCCTGCAACGGCGTCATGCCTTCGTCGTGGCGTCTGCGTCCCTCGTCGTATAGGTAGTGGAAGTAGGCCTTGAGCTCGTGCACGGCCGCCAGCTCGCTGGGCGGTCCGTGGCCCGGCACGATCGCCTGCGGGGCCAGTGAGATGATCCGATCGCACGCGGCGATCCAGTTCGATACGGGACCCGCCCAGGCGATCGGGTGCGCGCCCGAGAAGAGGATGTCGCCGGTGAACAGCACGCGCTCGGCGGCGGCGTGCACGAGCGTGTCCCCGCGAGTGTGCGCCGGGCCGACCTCGATCAGCGTGAGCTCGCGGTCACCGACGCGGATCGTCTGCTCGCCGCTGAAGGTCTGCTGCGGCAGCACCAGCTCGATGCCGTCGAAATCGAACGAGCCGAAGCAGCGCAGGAAGAACTCGCCCAGCTCGCCCATCTGCGGCGCCTGCGCGACGAGCGCGGCCATCGCCGCCGGCGGCAGCTCGGTCATCTCCTGCGCCGTTTGCTCGGACGCCACGATGACCGCGTCGCCGACGAGCTGGTTGCCGTAGCAGTGATCGCCGTTTGCGTGCGTGTTGACCAGCGTGTCGATGCGCGCCGCCGCCGGAACCGCATCGCGCATCGTTCGCAGCATCTCCTCGGTCAGGCCGAGGTCGAACAGCGTGTCGATCAGCAACGTGCGCTCGCCGTCGACGACCAGGCCGGCGTTGCTCCAGCCCCAGCCGCCGTCGGGCTGAAGGTAGGCGTAGAGGCCGTCGCCGACCTCCTGAAGGCCCTTGGCGTAGCGCATCTAGCGCGCCTTCGTGTCGAGTGGGCGCATCGTCGGGAGCCTATCCGCAGGCCGCCGGCCGGGAGCGTCGCGCGGTGGCGCGCGACCGCTCACTCGTCGGCGAACGGCGCGATCTCGACCCCGTGGTCGCGCTCGCGCATGCCCAGCTCATAGACGCCGCCGTGCGGGCTCGTCAGCGCCCGTGCAGGCTCGCCGGGCAGCGCCACGGTCAGCTCCAGCGCGGCGATCGAGCAGTTGACCACGTCGTGGCCGTCCCCGCCGCCCGGATCGCCATAGCGCCAGCCGGCGGCGATCCTCGCGGGCGCCTGCACGTTCGCCTGCACCGTCAGCCCGCGCTCGCCGGGCAGGCTCAGCACGCACCCGTCCGCGCGCTCGGCCACGCGCAGGGCGCGCGCGCCCAAGCCGCCGAGGCGCAGACGTCGCCCACCGACCGAAAGCGCGCCGTTGGCCACCCACGGCGTCATGCGCCCGGCGATCTTCAGCCGCCCCAGCGCGACGTCGATCCACGCCTCGGGAGCCTGCTCGAAGCCCACGCCGTGCAGCCAGATCCAGCGCTCGGCGTGCTCGGCGCCCCAGTTGTGCCCGACCATGCCCAGCCAACCGTCGAGCGCGATCTCGCGGCCTCCCTGCAGGCTCAGCTCGCCGTCGAAGCGCGCGACGGGCGCCGGGCTGGTCAGCTTCGTGCGCGGCAGCGGCGCGCGGTACAGCCACCCGCGCGGCAGGTGGCGAAGCTCTGACTGCTCGGGCGCGATCCGCAGCGACCACTTCGCCGCTCCGCACTCGCCACTGGCGGACTGCGCGCCCATCTTCGCGCTCTGCTCGCCCGCATCGCGGTCGCCGACGGCGATCCAGCCGTCGCCTCCTGCGCTCAGCGCGTCGCTCGAGAACTTGTGCATGAACGGTCGTCCGCGCGCTGCGTCGAACACCGTGCACCAGACCGATCCACGTGCGGGCCGGCCGGGCGGCTTGTTGACGGTGTGGCGGATCCACACGCCCAGCGGCTCGCCGGCCGAGACGGCGCGCAGGTAGAACGACTCGTACATACCGCTGCGCGCCGCCGCGCTCGCGAACATCGGCTCGGCATCCATCGACGCGATCCTACCCGCGAGCGCAATCGTGGCAGGATCACGTCGGTGAACCGCGACTCGCTCGTGCAGCTGCCGCCGGCGCTCGTCGCGCCGGCGCCGCCTTCTGAGGCGCGCTACGTCATGGGCGTCGATGGCGGCGCCACCAAGACGCTCGCCGCCGTCCTTGACCTCGACGCACCCGCCGTGCACCTCGCCGAAGGCGGCCCGAGCAACGAGGACGCGGTGGGCGCCGCTTGCGCCGTCGACACGCTGCTCGCCGTCGCCGACCGGGCGCTGGCGCGCGCGGGCATCGAGCAGAGCCAGCTCGCCGGCGCCGTGCTCGCCGTCGCCGGAACCGACACCGACGCGATCGTCCGCAGCGTTCGCTCGGCGCGCAGCGAGGATTGGATCGTCGTCAACGACGTCGTCGGCGCGTGGGCGGCGGCCACCGGAGGCCGGCCCGGCGTCGGCGCGATCTCCGGCACGGGCTCCAACGTGTTCGGCGTCGGTCGCGGCGGACGTGCGTGGCGCGTCGGCGGCTGGGGCCATCTGCTCGGCGACCAGGGCAGCGGCTACTGGCTCGGCTGCGAGTCGATCCGCGCCGCGCTCGCCGACCGCGACGGCTCGGGACCGCAGACCGCGCTCGGCGACGCGGCCGCCGAGTTCTTCGCCGTCGACAGCGTCGAGGCGCTCGCCGCGCTCGTCTACTCGAAGCCGCTCACCAAGGGCGAGATCGCCGCGTTCGCCGTCCGGACCTGCGAGCTCGCGCAGGGCGGCGACGCGGTCGCGCACGAGCTCTACACGCGAGGCGCAAGGGAGCTCGCCGCGCAGATCGTCGCCGTGATCGGCCACACCGGCCTTGGCGACGGCGACGACCCGTTTCCCGTCGGGCTGATCGGCAGCGTGTTTCGCGCCGGACCGATCTTCGTGGACCCGATCGTCGCGGCCGTGCACGACGTCGCGCCGAGCGCGTCCGTGTCGGTCGTCGAGATGGCGCCCGTCGGCGGCAGCCTGCAGCTCGCCGCGCGCGCCTGCGGACGCGCCGACGCCGTCGACCGAGCCGCGCTGCAACGGCTGCTCGACGCGGCGCTCGCGTGAAGGCCGCTCAGGCGACCGCGTCGGCGCGCGCCTGGACGGCAGCCCGGTCGCCGATCGCCGCCGGACCGCTGCCGGCGACGCGCACGGCCGCCGCCGCGTTGGCGAACGCCGCGGCCGCCACGGGCGAGGACCCCTCGGCCAGCGCGACGAAGAAGGCCGCCGCGAACACGTCCCCCGCGCCCATGTCGTCGCGCGCCTGCGCGACGGCCGCCACCGGCACGCTGGCACGCTGGCCGTCTGCGAGGTACAGCTCCGTCGGCCCCGCCGCGTCCGTCACGGCCAGCAGCGGGCGAGCGGACTGCGCTGCGCCGCCGGCCTGCCCGCCGGCCTCGTGCAGCAGCGCCGCGCAGCTCTGGCGCTCGTCCGAGCTGATCACGATCGCGTCGCAGCGCGCGGGCAGCAGCGCTCGGTCCAGCGCGTGCGCGACGATCGGCGCGCCGAGCTGCGACCACGTGCGCACGAGCCCCTGCGGCGTCAGCCCGACGAAGTCCGCGCGCCCGCGCCAATGCGCGCCGGTCTCACGCGCCACCGGCGTGACGTGCAGGATGGCCGTGTCGACGGTCACGTTCGCGCCCATCTCGCCGGCCCAGGCGAGGACTCGCTGCGAGCGCGTTTTTCCGGCGATCGACGTCGCCAGCGTGGTCGTATGCGGCGCCCGCGCCACCTCGACCTCGAGCTCGGCCGCATAGGGGGCCAGCAGCCGCTCGATCTCCGCCGGCACGCCGCGCGTGACGATGCGCGCGCGCCAGCCCAGACGCGCAGCCTGCAAGGCGCTGTAGAAGGCGCCGCCGCCCGGGCGACGCGACCCGTCGGCCATCGCGTCGGCCGTAACGTGCCCCACCGTGGTGTAGTCCAAGGACACCCGGCCATGCGTATACCAAATCGAATGGCCCGCTCGCCTGTTCTGCATGCTGAGCCGATGAGATCGACGATCGTGCAAGAGCGGGCGCATCGCCGGGCGCCCGCCGGCGCCGGCCATGCCCTGCGCGGCGCCCTGGCGCTGGGTGTCGCCGTGGCCAGCCTCGCCCTGCCCGGCCTCACCGCCGATGCGCTCGCAGTCGCCGGCACGCCTGTCGGGAGCCGCGCCGTCGCGGCCGCGCCCGCCCGCCACGCCGGCGGCGACTCCGCTTACCCGTCGGCCGTGTCACGCCCGTTCGCCCGCCCGCATCGCGCCCCGTCGGCGCGCCAGGCGGCGGCCAAGCGCAAGGGCAAGAAGCCCGGCAAGCCCGTCCTGCACGGCAATCCCGCGCGCGCCCTGCGCGCCTTCGAAGCGATGCAGCGCTTCTACTACGTTCGCGGCTCCGGCCTGTACGCCGGCGAACCGTTCTCGTATCTGTG
>Ga0105237_10000278_pt1 | contig 71443 bp, 105 predicted proteins | sample KBSC24metaG_FD_81520 | JGI IMG/M metagenome (GOLD analysis project Ga0105237, IMG submission 81520) | Corn rhizosphere microbial communities from Kellogg Biological Station, Michigan, USA - KBS C2-4 metaG | ecosystem: Host-associated > Plants > Roots > Rhizosphere > Soil | place: Michigan, USA... | reverse complement strand
GCTCTAAAATCTAACGGCCATAGTGAAACAGCCATAGTTGGTTGGAAGCCCCGGATTCATTGGCTTGCAGCGGATGTCTTGAACCTTGACATGGTGGGGGTCGATGGTTCGAGTCCATTCGCGCCTACCATCTGCAGGGGTTCCGGGGTTAGGGACCACTAACAGATGGAGCATTAGAAAGCCTTAGAAAGGCTTAGACCGGGTCGTTTAGCCATAGTTGCCAGCCATAGCTAAACCGGCCCGCGTTCATCCCAGCTCGTTCCCGTTCGCGTCGACCATCACGGTCTGCACGGTCTCGAAGCGGATCTCTCCGGTCTGCCGGTTCTGCATGGGCACCTGAAGCTCGTACGACTGATCGGGGTACACGACCCAGCGCGGCTTGGTGTTGTACGCCGGGCGCCAGATCTCATTGGTTGGTGTCGACATTGTTGATCCTGTGGTTGTTGGCAAAGGAAGCGAGATACCCCGCGCTGTGGTGGGCGTAGGTGAGGACCATTCGCGGGTCGCTCCAGGCGCCCAGCTTCTGCAGCACGTCGAGCGGGGTGCCCTTCTGCACGTGCCAGGTGGCCCAGGTGTGGCGGAAGCCGTGCCAGGTGAAGCCGGCGTAGACCTGGTGCTTCTTCCCAGCCTTGTCGGTCCATCGGGTCATGGTGCCCAGGCCGGCGCGCACGCAGGCCGCCAGGAAGGCCGTCTTGACCTCCGTGACGGGTTTGCCGCGGTAGGTGAAGACGAAGACCTCGTTCTGCCCTTGGAGCGCCTTCAGGATCTCCAGGGCGCGGCTCGACAGGGGTACGGCGATGGCTTCGTCGGCCTTGGTGTCCTCGGCCTCGACCCAGACCAGCGCGCGCTCGATGCTGACGGTCTTCCAGCGCAGCTGTAGCACGTTGGCTTGCCGCAGGCCGGTCTCGATCGCGAACTCGGCCATCGGTCGCATGTGCACCGGCAGCTCGACGTAGAGCTTCTCCCACTGCTCGCGCGTGAGCCACTCGCGGGCCTTGCGCTTCTTATCCTTCTTCACCGTGAGCTTCGGCACCTCGTTGATCCATCCCTCGGCCTTGGCCCGATTCAGGATCGCCGCGATCATGGTGCGGTAGCGGGTGTAGGTGCCGACGGTCTCGCAGAACGCATCGAGCACATCGTGAATCGACTCGCGCGTGACGGTGTGAAGCGCACGGTCGCCATACAGGCGGCCGAACTTCGCGAGGCTGAGCAGCTCGGACCGTGATCTGGGTTCGGCGTCGAGCCAAAGACCGACAGCATCGCCCCAGGTCTTGCCCTTGATCTTCGGATTGCTCTGATCTAGCTCGACCTTGAGCTTGTTCTCGAACCGCTGCGCTTCTGCGCGATCAGTTGTTCCAGTCGACCGACGTACCCGCCCGTTGTGGTAGACGAGCGTCCACCAGATTTCGCTGCCTTTTTGCTTGTAGAGGGACATGGCGGTTTGTGATTGCCTCCGTATTGCGAACGAAGGTACGTGATCAGGTCAGCTTCGATGAAAACCCAGCGCTTGCCGGGCTTGGCAGCGGGGATCTCGCCAGCTTTCGCCTTCGCGGCGAGCGTGACGGGGTGAATGCTGAGGAGCTTCGCTGCTTCCTCAGTGGTGAGGAAGCGGGGAGCGAGTTCGTCGGTCACGTGCTTGCCGGCTTGCTGAACGCGATGGCTTGGTCAAGGGCAGACCGTATATCGCTTGCTGCCTCAACAACGAACTGCCCGTTGCGGCTGTTGACGATCTGAAAGTACGTAGCGTCGTTGTCGTCGGTCCCGCAGCCAATCGCCCAGCTGTAGTGCTCGATGGCATCAAGGCACTCCGCATCCTTCCGAAATCGTGCGACATCGGCGGGCTCGACGTGGTTCGCGTCGCGCAGACCGCGGGCATAGCCCTTTTCTTCTTCGCGCTGCAAAGCGAGGCGATGTTCACCTTGCAATCGGTACATCGCGCGGTCGGTATCGGTGTCTTCTTCGCAGGCTCGACGATGGCGTTCCTCCATCGCGCGGTACTTCGCAATGTCGATCTGGCAAGCCGGCTCCTGCCGCTGGCTGCGACCGAAATGCTCTCCGGCCGCCACTGCGTCGCTGAATACCTCGTCGCAGTGGAAGCAGCGCCAGGTTTTGAGATCGTTCATTCAAACAACTCCAGTTGATCCGGGTTCCACTTGTTCCCTTTCGAGCAGTTCACTCGCCAGGGGATGATCTGAAGGTTCCACGGCACGGTGAGACCGCACACGTTGGGATGATTCAGCGGTACTTTGTGATCGAGCACGTGGAGCACACCGCTCATCTCGGTCTCCCAGACGGCTCGCTCCTTCAACGCTCGCAGCTCAGCCCGATCGACCCAGGGCGGAGCGCTGAGGATGACGGCGGCGATGTACCGCCCGCGTTTGCTGTTGGCGATCCATTTCGGTACCTCTCCGCGGAGCAGGGCCTCACGACTCGGCCCGCGGCCGAGGTAGTCGATCATGCCCATCGCTCATGCTGCCTTGGGCGCCGACAAGGCCTTGATCGTCGCTTCGTAGCGGAGGAGGGCGAGGTACCGAACAAGCTCAGCCCGTTCTTCCGCGGTCAGATTGTGGAAGGCAAAGAACTCGTCGAACGTCATAGCCACCCCAGCGACTTCGCGATGAACGCGCTGATGTATCCGATGAGGATCACGACGGCGAACCCGGTGAAGGCCTTCCTCATGGCATCGGCATCAGCAAGACCAGCCCGACGGCCATCGTGACCAGGCTCAGCGCGAGCACGCCGAACACCAGGCACAGCTTCTCGTTCTTGGTCATAGCGGAAAGCTCACCTGGCTGAGTTTGTGGGCCACGTACGCAGCGAACACGAGCGCTGCTACGACGTACTTGAGGTAGGAGCGCATGGCATGCAGCTCAGTGCGCTTTGGGCGGGACGCCGAGCACGTGAACGTTGCTCACGTCTTCGACCTCGATGCCGCGGGCCTTCAGCGACTCGATCAGATCGGCCATCGAAGACGGAGCACCGCCGGCCAGCGCGCGGCGAGCGGCGCAGTTCGGGCAATTGTTCGTGTGCCACCAGATGTGCACACGCTGCTTCATGCGGTTGCGCAGCGCGTTGTTGCTTTGGACGGCGATGGCTTGGGTGAGATTCATGATAGATCGTCCTTAGACGTTAGATTACGAGAGCAGTTTGTTGGCGACCTCGGCGACATTGATGGCGCGCTGAGCTTTGTACACATCGAACGCTGTGTAGCCGAGAACGAGAATGGCGATGGTGATTGCGATGGCGCCAGCCACAATCGGGCCGCAGTAGTAGTACCCAGTGATCGTCGCAGAGAGAGTGAGAAGACCGACCAGCACCCACAGAGCGACCCAGAACTTCTTTACAGCAGTACGGCGCTTCTCATGAAGACCGTACAACTCCTTCTGACGGAGGTATCGCTCTTCGTCTTTGGCCGAAATCCCTACGCCCCCGCTTCCACCGGCAATGACACCGCCGCCGCTCGGGTTTCCTACAATTCCAACGCCGAACATGCCGAGGTGCTTAGTGCTTGAACCACTCATTCCGCCATCTCCAGTTGTTTGATCTCACGACTGCGCGCGAGGTTTGAATTCGCTTCTATCTTTGCCCGACGGACTGCGGCCGGCGGCGATGTCATCACGTCCTCGCCGGCGCCCCAGGTATAGAACTTTTTGTTCCAACCGCCTTGACCGTAGCGTCCGCGGCGTGCGACGTGGATCAGCTTCTTCGCATGAAGCAGCGCGATGAACTCACGCATCGTGCTTAGAGCCAAGCCAGTTAGCTTGCAAAGATCTTCCGTCGAATGCTGTCCACTCATCAAGAACATGATCGTGTTGACGTGCGCCAGGACGTTCGGACGGATCTTCATTGCGGGCCATGGACTGCGAGTCGCAGTGCCTTGAGGTGGAGGGCTGAGGACTGCTGTGCTCGCCCCATAACCCAGTAGCTCGCCTTCTTTGCGTCCTTCTTGAAGCGCTCGCCATAGGGCAGGATCATCACGCGCCAACTCTTGCTCTTGAGGTCATAGACGTGGCTGACAAGCCAGCCCTCCGCCGCAGCTTGGACTGCTTCGTTTTTGGTGAGAAGGTCTAAGTTAGACATTAGAGGAGAGGATACAGAAAAGCCGCGGAAGCGGCTAGTGGTCAGCCTTTGTACCGGAGCTGAATAACGAGGTTCGGGTAGGTAATCGTAATGAGACTGCCCTCTTCAGTGATAACCATCGACGGACGGTCAGCAAGGATTCTGGGCTCATACGATATTGGGGCTTCATGGGGAATGTTCCCGAGCAGAGTTTTGCTCTTCGTGCCCTTCCATTGGTAGGCCCACTTGGAACGGGAAGTCGGGTTAGACGACGGAACTCGCGTAACGAGCCCCTTTCGCCACATGTTCCCTAGGTAGTCTGAGACGCGGTTGGCAGATGGCGCGTGTTCTCTGATGCTCGGCATGTCAAAGAACGCCTGTGCGTCAACTGGCTCCGTCGCCTTCTTCAAAGCGGCTTCCAAGGCAGGATAAAGCCCGTCCTCGCTGTATCGCATGTATCACTCCGGTGGTTGGAATTATTGAGCGCCTTTCATCCAAGGTCTAAGTTCGGCGCATGTTAGAAGTATGCCGAAACTTTGAGCCACGTCCCTAACGAGTATCCCGACGTGCAGCGGGCTTGGTTCTTAGCAGCCTATAGAGAAGGACCGCTGTGATCGTAATTCGGTAAATCGAGCTGAACGCACGCTCAGCGGCGATGAGCTGTTGCAAAGTCATGGAGAAGCACCATGAAGGCGGTTGAAAATCATCCGGGCGATATCCGCGCGTGGGACCAGCCGCGACGCAAGTTCGTCGCGCGTGTAGGTGGAAAGCCATTCGGCGGGGTCGGATAACACGATGCCTGCCGCTTTGCGGCCGTTCTCGACGCCGACGACCACAAGCATCTGGTGGCCGTAGCGCCACTTGCGGTAGCCCCAGTCGCGTTGCAGCCCGCTCAGGTCAGGTTTCCACACCGTCGTTGCGCGCTTCGGGATCGGTTGGAATTTGTATTCCACCCAAAGCTCGATCTTCGGGCCGTCGTAGCGCACGTCCCAGACGCCGCCGACGTACTCGTTATGCTGCTTCTCGATGTCCTCGGCCGCCATGCCGTGGACTTCTTTCAGGACGGTGTGCACGCCCGTGTAGAACGTGGTTTCGGGGCCGGTAGCCATCAGGTGCCCACCCAGCACTTTTTCTTGGCGTCCCAGCCGTATTTGTCGTCCGGCTCGGGGGTCGGTTTTGCCGGCGCCGTGGGGGGTGCATTGATCCCCATCAGCTCCACCAGGCCGTCGAGCGTGTGGGCGGCCTTCGAGATGTCCTGCATGCCTCCCTTCGAACGCTCGCGCGCCAAGTAGGCGATGGCCGTGCCTTTCATGAAGCCCCGGAACTCCTCGGGCGTGAGCCAGTGCTTCAACACCTCCCACGGTTGGTAGGCGCCGAGTTCCTTGTAATGGTCGCCGCCGACCTGGGTATCGAGCGCGCTCATGCCTTCACCTTCGGCATCTTCCCGAGCACCTTGCCGCCCTTGAACAGCTTCGCGTGGATCTTCACCAGCAGCTCGGCCTGGTAGATCGCGTCCTGCAGCGCGTTGTGATGCGTGCCGAGACGCTCCACAACGACGTTCTTCGCGCCGGGCAGGTTCTTGTAGGTCCGGAAGCAGCGGCTGTTCCAGAATTTCCACGGCGTCTCGCGGCCGAACTGGGTGTACGCGTGGGCGAGCGCCGGGATATCGAAGTCGGCGCCGTTGCTCCAGATCAACGCGTCGGTGTTGTCGAACCAATCGCCGAAGTCGACGAGGGCCGAGTCGAGGGTCTGCTTCTGCTCACGGAACACGTTCTGTGCTTCTTCCGATTGCTTCATCCACCAGATGATGGTTGATTCGCTGAACCGGCGCTTCTTGTCGTGTTGTGAGTCGAGAGAGATCGATGCATAGAAGCCTTCGTTGTTGATTTCTCCGGACTCCAAGTCGAACTTCACAGCACCAATGCTGAGGATCACGGCATCGGCCGTGGTCGCCATTGTCTCCATGTCAACCATGACGGAATCAAACTTCATTTGTTACTTCTCCGGTTATTACTGCTTAACCTCCCAGGCGACTTGTTTGCTTACTTCTTTGTCGGCGCTGCTTTCAGAACTTCGAGTTGGCCGGTGATCTTGGCTCTGCCTTTGGCCGCAGCTGCGGCGGCTTTGGCTTCTTTCTTCTCGGCGGCGTCAAGCACGGCTTGCGCATCTTTCAGCGCCTTCGCTGCGGTCTTCTTCGCAGCGGCCAAGGACTTCGCCGCTTCGGCCTTCACGTTGCGTGCGGCGACAAGCGGGGCCTGGCTGGTAGCGAGAGCTTTCTTCAGGTTCTCGGTTTGCACCTTCTTTTCGACGAGAGTCATGATGTGAGACGGTGGGCGTGCCATTGAGCGTTCCTTGATTGAGAGTGAAGAACAAGGACTAGAAAATATTCATTGAGCAGGGCACGGGAGATGCACTGATCGATGAATACAAGGGGACCGAAGTCCCCTTCGATCAGGCTTCTTCGAGCGCCGGCAGCGCGTCGAGCTTCGCCTGCGCGGCGGCGAGCTTCTTCTCGGCGGCCTCGCGCTGGGCGGCGAGTAACTTGTTCGCCGCGTCGACCTTGGCTTGCACCTTGTCTTCGATCGAGGCCATCAGCTCGGTGCGGACGGTGTTCTCGACATTGCCGATCGACTCGTCGATCTTGTCGACGGCGCTCTGGGCGAGTTCGACCAGCTTTTGCTGGAAGGCACGCTTCGCCGCCACCAGATCGGGGTTCGGCTGGCGAGTCTTGCGAGTCTTGGTCGGTGCGACTTCGACCGGGGCGGCTTCAGCCTTCGGAGTGCGAGTCTTCTTCGCCGGGGCTGTCTTGCTGGATGCGCGTGCCATGGAATTTTTCCTTGAGTTGGCTTGAATAAACGAGTCCCTGGAGCCTTACGGCTCTAGAGATAAGTCTGTCGATCAACGATCGACGGCGGCGTGAGGCTGCTTCTAGTTCGAGGCAGGCCAACACTTCTTCTTCAGTCAATTCGGCGAGGATTTCCTCTAAGCGCTTGAATGACTGAAGCGCCTCTTGCATGTGCCACTTGCGAAGAGGTGAATTGATCATCTCAGATAGAGCTTCGACGTGCGATGAGGGGTAGAGGCAACCCCTTGGCATCGGGGAGAGACATGGGATTTATCACGGTCGACAAACGAAGCACGTAGGTGAGGGGTGCGTAGTGGTTCCGGTACGTGCTAGGAGCACGGGCACGAGGCGCTTCGCTATTGCCCGCCGGGTCGATCTACGCAGCCCTCGGGAAATCAAGACTCGGCGTGCAGCCGGTCCTTCAACGCGAAACCCAGCAGCGGCCAGATCTTGTCTTTGGCCTTCGCGAGTGCGACCTTCTTGCCGACCTCGGCGTCGAAGTTCTCGGGGCTCGCGCATGCGCTTTCGCCGGTCACGGTGAAGCCGTTGTAGAGGACGATCACGCAGAAGGTCAAGAGGTCAAGCGCTGCCGGGTAGTCCTGCGCGCCGTCGTCTTCGCGAAAGATGGCGTTCTGCAACGTCCCCTGGCCCGCGGTGAAGTAGTGCGTCGATGCGATTGCATCTTCGACATCGGCCGGCGTGATACGAGGGGCGGTCAGACCCTTGGCTTGGATCTCGGCCTCGATGGCGTTGTCGTCGATCGCGGGGGATTGGATGTTGTGCATTTCAAGCCCCCACGAACTGCAGCAGACCCATGCAGATCACGCCGAACAGCACGTCCTTGGCTTGCTGCATCGGGGGCAGCATGTCGAACGGCACGAGGCACGGATGGGTCTTGGCGATGACGTTCTTCTCCATCCCCCAGACCCAGCCGTCGGCGATCTTGTCGGCGCTCCAGGCTTCGTGCGTGGCGCTGGCCGGCGCGTCCGGGTTCTCGGCGCGGAAGGTCACGCCCTTCAGGGCGCTCTCGCGCTGCCACTCGGGTGCATCGGCCCAGGGCAGCTGCGAAAGGTCGCCGAGCGTCACGCACAGGGCGCGGTTGGCCTCGTGGCAGATCTGGGCAATGTCGGTCTTGGTCATGTTGGTCTCAGGTGAAGGGGCAGAAGGAAGGGGCGCCGCAGCGCCCCAGCTCGATCAGGCGAACGCGAGGTTGGCCTGGCGGACCTTGGCGACGGCCTTGGTCTCGGTGTCGACGACGTGGTACCAGGCACCCTTGCTGCCGGTCTCGTCGATCTCCTTGATGACGCCGTCACGGGTCTCGCCCGTGCGCTTCGTGTACTTCACCTTGGTCTTGGGTTTGAAGGTCTTCGTGGTTGCCATGTTGGCTCTCTCGTGGTGGGAAGGGGGAGGGGGCGCCGCGCCATTAAGGCAACCAGCCGGGGAGTCAAACCCGAGCGCGATCGGGAATCGAACCGCGCCCCCGAAACTTGATCAGCGGCGCGCGTTGGCCTGCTTCTTGGCCGGCGGCGGCTCGGCCTTCTTGAAACTCGACACATCGGGCTCGGTCGCCAGCAGCTTCTTGGCTTCTTCCTGACGCGCGAAGTGCACCGCCAGGTTCTCGTTGGGCACCGGGTTGCTGAACTGCAGCACCGGGTAGTCCTGCGCCTCGTCGAGAGACACCGTGGTGATCATCTCCATGGGCGTCATACCCATGCGGGCCAGGCCGGCGACGTAGTTGTCGAAGCCCTTCAGACCGGTCGGGCTGACCTCGATCAACCAGATGTCGTCGTCCTCGTCGGCATCGGGCGACAGCACGGCCAGCATCCGGCCGTTCTTGCACGCCTTGCCCTTGCCGTTGTCGGCCGACTTGAACTCGTTCAGCGGGCACCCGTTGCAGGCGTCCGACTGACGAACGGGCGAGTTCGCGCTCGGGATCATGTTCTTCGGGTTGACGCTGATCGCGAAGCACGCGGGCGCTTCCGGGTTCTCCGCGTCGTACTTGCCCTGGTAGAACTTGTTGATCGCGATGAAGTCGAGGATGACCAGGCTGAGCGGGTCGGTGGTCTTCGTGCCGTCGGGTAGCGTGAACCGCTTGCCCTTCGTGCTGATCTTCAGGCCGCTGCCCGGTTGGGTGCGGTCGCCCATGCCGGCGGCCTGCTGACGCAGGGCCTCGCGCATCGCGGCGATGTCGACGACGGCGCCGCCCGGCTTCTTGACTGCGACCGCGGTGCTGGTCTTCTTGGCGGCGGGGGAGGGTGCTGCCTTCTTGGCGGCGGGCTTGCTGGCAGTTGCCATGATGGTCGATCCTTTCTTAGATCGTAGTTAGAGCTTAGAGGCTCAGGCGGCGGAAAGCGAACGGAGGTTGAGGTTGGTCTTCTTGAACGGCACGACGCCGGGGATCTTCTTGCCCTGCTCCCACAGCTCGCGCGCGCCGGGGTCGCTGGCGCGGCGCTGCACGAGGTGGAAGTACTTGTTCTTGGCGATGTAGGCCCAGAACGCATCCCAGTCCTCGACGTTCGCCGTGATGACCTCGGTGACCGAAGCACTCGCGGCGCGGCCGGTGGAGGCCTTGATGCCTTCGGCGTCCATCTTGCCGAGGAGTTGTTCCTGCAGGGCGGCGATGTTCTTCTCGATCACCTTGACCTCGGATTCGAGGGCGCGCTTCTGCTCGCGCAGCAGCCACATCTCATCGATCATCGAGCCGACGGTGGCGCCCTTGGCGGCCTTTTTGGCCGCGGTTTTGGTGGGTGAGGCAACGGTCATGTGCTTTCCTTGGGTGGTTTTGCCGAGATCGGCGTGGTACGGGTCACCCATGGTTCGTTGGATGACATCCTAACATCTAACTTAGAGCTTAGACAATAGGGCCTGGGTATGGATGCGGATCTTTTCCATCGCGCTCATGTGGCCCACGTCGGCGTTGCAGATCTTGTGCGCCAGAACCTTGTTGCTGATGTGATTCGGTCCGCTGTGGGTTCGAGCAACCAGGTGCTCGACCGTGGCGTCGTCACCGAGATCCTTCTGGCAGAAGAAGCACAGATCGCCGTCGCGTAGGCGCAAGGTTTGTTCGTCTGCCGAGCGTCGTACGCGGGGCACAGCCGGCGTCGCACGCCAGGGCAGGCCCTTGCGGAACGCTTCGAAGGCGACGGGAGCTTCGCCGACGAGCTTTAGACGAAAGTGCTTATTGCGGTACACGACGCCAGTTCCCGTGTCGGTCTTGAACCGCAGCATCTCGTACTCGTTCGTCGTAGCCAGGACTTGAGCACCGCGTGAGACGATCCACGAGGTGAACGTCGGCAGGACTCGGGGATGAAGGGCAAGAGTCATAGGCGGAGTTGATGTCTGAGGATGTTTTCGAGAGCCATCTGAAACGCTATGTCTTTGTCTGCGTGCCACACGATCGCCGGGAAAGAGTCAGCGTCTTTGTAGAGCACGAAGTACCGACCATCGCTCTCTCCAAGTCGCCTGAACCACGGATGCGCCCGGACTGCCTTCTCGGCATCACTCATCTCATCACCATTGCAGTCAGGATCTGCTGCTGAGCCTCTTCGAAAGCAGCACTGCGGTCGTAACTCCAAGCTGCTTTCAACGTCGGCTTTTTGTTGTGGTCGAGGTCAGACGGATCTCTCCAATACACGACGAAGACGCATCCAGTCGAATCTGGTTTCTTGATCGACTGGAAGTACGGGTGTGCACGTACTTCTTTTTCGACCTTGTTCATGACAGTATCTTCTTTCTGACTCGATCGACCTTTAGTTCGTTGGCCTTGGCGATTCCGCCGATTACCGCTTCTCGAAATGTCGTCTTGCGATTGATACCGACAACAAATTGAACATCGCCGATGATCACGTCGCGCGGATTGCGACCTGAGATAGCTTCTTTGTCGAGGTAGTCGAGAATCTCGGTATCAGTCATCGATCATCTTCCTTGCAATGAGTTCGTTCCATGCGAGATCGAGCGCGCCTTTGGCGGTGAGACTGTAGAACTTGTCATTGACCCCGGTCTTCAATCTCACATGGAAATGCCCGTCCATGTTGATCAACGACCTGAACTGAGGATGCTCGATCACCGGATGAATTCCGACGATCTCATCCGAGGAGTTTTCGTTCGAGGTAGTCTTGGTAGAAGGCATCGAGTGCTTCCTCGGCGGTGTAGGACCAAAAGCCGGATGAGATGTATCTACTGGGGTCAGTAACGAACGAAATGAAGAAACGCGGTGCTTCTGGGTTCGTCAATGGGAGGTAGACGAGGGAACCGAAAGTGTTGGCCATCCTCGCAGGGTGATTGGGTAAGTCATCGCGCTTCATGCCAACATCTTCTGCGCTATGTAATCGTTGTAGAACTCGTCGAGTGCTTCCTTTGGTGTCGCACCCCAGAACACCCCATTCGATCTTGTCGACCAGATATAGAACGGCTCGTCTTGAGTTCCTGGAGCGGTGGATTTGTACACCCCTCCGAAGCCGAGCAGTTGCCGTGCTGGGTGATCGGGGTGTTGGTCATCACAATTCATCACAGCATCTTCTTCGCGATGTGTTCGTTGTAGAAGGTATCGAGTGCTTCTTGCGCGGTTGCAGCCTCACAGAAGTAGGAATCTAGGCCCCAGACCCGATAAAAATCTACCCCGTCGCCGTACCCCACTGCTGTTTCAATCTCTTGGAAGTTCTTCAGACGACGTGCCGGATGGTCAGGGAGTTCTTTGCAGTTCATCGCAGCATCTTCCAGCTCAAGTAATCTCGAAAGCAGCAATTGAGTGCTTCCTCAGCCGTGTAACTCCAGGTTTCGCTAGTCGCTATTCGGGAATCAGTGTAGCTAGACCGAATGACGCAGTATCTGGGGCCTAGTGTCGTACTAGAATTGTTGAGTTCTAGTCGATTGAACACGGGTATCTTTCTAGCCGGATGGTCAGGAAGTTCATTGCAGATCATCGCAGCATCATTCTTTCAATGTGGCTGTTGTAGAACGCATCGAGAACTTCTTTTGCAGTGTTTCCATAGAACACTCGCTGACCTACGTAATCGAAGATTTCGTAGGGTGCCTTTACGACTGTCTTGTCCACATGAAGACACACGTTCTTAGTGCGCATGAGTGGCCGCGCAGGGTGGTCAGGGAGTTCTTTACAGTTCATCGCAGCATCTTCTCAGCGAGGCACGCCGCGAAGAACTCATCCAGTGCTTCTGTCGCGGTATGGTGCCAATGCAGTTCGAAGGGTATTGATCGGACTACACTGACTCGGAAGTTTCCAGCTAGACAGGGTTGATGAAGTAGGCAATGAAACTGCGGGAGCTTTCTTGCAGGGTGATTCGGAACTTCGTTGCTGATGTACTTCATGCCAGCAACTTCTTCTCGATGTGCTCGGCAAGGAACACGTCGAGCGCTTCCTGGGCAGTGGGAAGCCAGTTCCCAAAACGAGCCCTATACCCATCAGGACAGTCGGCTTTTGCACCAACCGAAAAAGCAGGTCCATCGTGCCCGTAGCGGATCGCTCGCAGTGAATGGAACTCCGGCAACTTCCTCGCCGGGTGATCCGGCAGCTCATCACTTTGCATAGTACGGCTCCAGCTTCCCGTCGCAGTTCAATGGAATGTCCGGCGCCCAGTGCGGGGCGATCTTCATCTTCATCATTAGTTCGTCGTACGCCTTCTTGGCCTTCGCGATCCGAGCGATGAGGGCGATTTCATCGTGCGTTGTCATCACGACTCGCCAGCCGAGGCGGGCAACGTCGAGCAACTGCGTCGTGACGATGATCCGGGCGAGGGCCTGGCTGATGTTCTCGCAGAGCATTGCGCCGTAGATCTTGATGTCGTTGCCCTTGCGGGTGTAGACCCAGCCGTCGCGCGAGTCCTCGTCATCCGAGTCTTTCTTCTTCCAGCGCAGGTTCGGGAACTTCATGCACATGCCGTTCGGGAGCCAGATCTTCTCCTTCTCCCAGCTGATGCACTTGTGGGTCCCTGTGCGGCCGGTCGCCATGTCTTCGAGGATCTGCTCGCACTTGCCCCACCACTGAACGATCTTCCAGTTCTTGCGGCGGTAGGCATTGACGACCTTCTGCGCCAGCTCCAGGTCGATGAACACCGGCGGCCCCATCTGGCCGAGCGCGAGGGTCGATTGAAACCGATGGTGGCCCGCACCGTACCCGAGCGAAAGCACTCCGACCTTGCTGACGAAGCGTTCGTCCTCGTCGACCTTGTTGATCTCGCGGCCATAGATCACATCGCCGAACTTGCAGTACACGTCGCGATCGAGGCCCTGGTCGGCCAGGCGGAAGTCTTCGAGCAGATCGTCCTGGCCAGCCATGTACCCGGTGACCCGTACCTCGATTTGGCCCGAGTCACCGACGGCGATGAGGAAGCCCTTCGGCGCGAGGATCGACTTACGCAGCTCGCCACCGCGTTCGAGATTCTGGTAGTTCCGCTTGTCGCCGCCGCCGAAGCGCAGTGTGTGCGCCGCGGCGTAGCGGTAGTAGATCGGCAGGGATGCTCCGCGCTCCCCGCTCTTCAGCATGCGGCCGGCGCGCGTCTCTGTCGTGTTGCTCATCACCGCGAATCGAGCCTCCACGAGCTGGCGCACGCGCTTCCTGGGGTGTTCGAGGAGGCGTTTGAAGCTCAGGTCGGTCTGGGCGAAGGCGTAGCTATACTTCTTGTCGTCCGTGCGCTCGGCTTTGGGCAGCTTCTTCCAGGCTGGTGAGATCTTCCGTGGCGGCTCGATGCCCTCAGCGCGCAGGAGATCGGCGAACTGCTCGCTGCTGCGGAGCTTCTTGCGGGCCGCCTCGAACACGGCATCCTTGGGCGTGGCGTTCGGGTTCTTCTTGAGCAGGGCCTTGGAGGGCTCAGCGTCGGCGATGAGGCGCTTGACCTGGGCCGGTGTACCAGCAATGGAAAAGAGAAGATCCTCTTTGTCCTGCAGTTCCTGGGCGAGTGCCTGTAGGGCTCTTTCCCTGTCTAGCTTCAGCACCGGCTCGTTGAACATCACGCACGTGCGATGGATCAGCTCGATCTCGTCGGCCGGCATGTCGTCGATCATCAGCTTGAAGACGCGGTACATCTCCTCGCCGTCGTTCATGCAGTAGTGGGCCGCCTTGTCGTAGAGGCCGGGGACGGTGGTGAGGTCCTTCACGCCTCTCATCAACTCGATGACGCCTTCGGTCTTGCCGCCTCCACCGTAGAACTGCGAGACCTCGTCGAGGCCAGCGCCGATCTCGTTGCTGTGCAGCCCGCGCGCCATGCTGAGCGTGCAGTAGTTGAACTTCGGCTTGATGCCGAAGTGCGTCGACAGGATGAAGCCGTCGAACTGGTTGTGGTGAGCGAGGAGCGAGTGCGTCGACCAATCGATAGCCTTCAGATAGGTCTTGAGCATCTTGGCGGGGATGATCCGCGCCTTGCGCTTGCCGATCTTCACGTAGGCCATGTGCGCTGAGAACTGCTTGTCGCGAACGTACTCCGATGTGCTCAGCTTCTTGAGCGTGTAGGCGTCGTCGAAGTACGTCTCGAAGTCAACCGAGACTAGGCGATCCCAATCGACTCGATGCTTCTCGAACGAAGGGCGGAGGAAGGGAGCTTGCTCAACCTTCTTGATTGCAGATGACCAGCCCATTATGAGAGCATCTTTCTTGCTACTTGCTCATTGATTTCGTTGTCGACTTTATCGAGGAGTTGGCCGAGGCAATGAGTTGAAGCTCGTCCTATCCCATGCACAAAGAAGACAACATCCGGAGACAAATGGTGATGAAGCGCCAATGCGCGGACCCATTCACACTGCACGTCAGTCAGGTAGACATGCTTGTCGATCGTTGAAATCAGCGCACTTAACTCTGACTTCTTCTGCAACAGCGTAAGGTTGAGCTTCATGACAGAATCTTCTTCGCAACTCTCTCGTTGATCGTTCTCTGCAGCGCGGAGATCAGGCAGCAGAGCCCGTACTGATCGACGTGGACATCTATGCAGTAGTTTCTGTATGACCAGCGAAGTCTGAAGTGCTTGTATCGGAGGGCCAAGTCTCTGATCCAGCATTCGGTCGTTCTATCCTTAATCGGAATAGAGTCGCCTTTGCCCAGCGAGTACAGCCGTTCAAGTTCGGTGAGCTTCTCGTAGTCGGTCATGACAACATCTTTCTGCGGACATCGCGTGCGACTGCGATGTCGAGCAGTTTCAGTAGCCGCGCGAGACTGCGAAGGTGAACCTTTGGCAGCGTGTCTCGGTAGGCTTCATCAGCGAAGATCACCCTGGCTCGTAGATCTCGCGAAGCACCTCGCAGCACTTCGTGATGCTCATTGCTGATGGTGACGAACCGATAGCTGTCGACATGCCTGACCGTGAACTTGCAACCGGCGTCGGTCAGGATCGACCGCACCAGTTCGCGGATCTCCGTCTGGTTCACGCTCGTACTTCCGCGATCGACATCAGTTGCTTGTAGGTACTCTGTCGATACTTCTCGCGCGCCTTCTCCTTGATCCGTTCCTTGTTTCGGCGGCGATAGCGCGCTTTCTTCTCGGCGTCGGTATAGGACGGTTGTTTCGCGTCTTGCTTGGAGCCCATCTGGAACATCGCAAGGTTGCGCCGGCCGTTGTCATTGGCGGTCCATGCTGCGATGTAGCAGTAGTCTTCCTTGCGCAACGCTGCGATGAATTTGGCAATCGTGCTGCGTGTCATGCCGATCTCCGCCACCATCTGCGCGTAGGTACAAGGCTGTTCACTGAGCATTGCCACGACCTTCGCGTAGCAGATTACCGTGATTGGCAATGGAGCGGTGTGGAGCAGATATTTCATGTCGTCAGATCAGCTGTGCTGCAGCTCGTGTTCGTGTTCGAGTTCTTCATGATCAGCACGAACTCCATCGTCATGCGCATGGCGAGGAGGATCGTGACGCAGATTAGGAACACTCGCATGCTTCTTCCTTGCTTGAACGAGTCGCCGGTTATCCGGCGGAGGTAGTGGTTGAAGATGATTCGGGTGAATGCACCGAGTCACCTGGCATTTGTGATCGAGTTCGAAGCCGGCGGGGATCGGGCCGATGAACGTTTCGTACGAGACTCGATGCGCGCTGGCCTTCTTGACTTTTCTGGTCTTGTCGATTCCTACCGACATCCGCGGGTATGCGCCTTTGCCATCGCTTGCGCCCATCCACACCCAGCACTCAGTCTCGTAGCCGCAGTCCATCGCGAAGGAGTTCGAGAAAAGCCGGTCCTCCATGTCGCGGTACTTTCGATTCACGAAAACCTCTTAATCAAATATTCTGCGACGAGGTACCAGCTCCATGGGAAGATAGTTAATGCAATGAGCGTCGACCAGAATCCTTTGGCAAGGACAAGACCGAATATCCAAGCTGCAATCGCGATAGCCGAAATAAATTCCTTCATGCCGCCTTCCTTAGATCGTGATTAGACGTTAGAGAAGAGAATAAATCGAGAAGGTTCGTCATGCGTGCATCCTTCGCGAGCATCTCGGAGTACACGGCTTCTTCGATCGTGCCCTCAGCGACAACGACGATGTTCTCGGTCTTGTGCTTCTGGCCAATCCGGTTCTGGCGCAGCGAACCTTGTTTGAACCACTCCAGGTTGTATGTCGGGCTCGACCAGATTGTCCGGCGGCCTCGGGTCAACGTGTGCCCGTGCGCCATGACCAGCGGGTGGGCGAACATCATGTCAAACTTGCCAGCCTGGTAGGCCATGACGTTCGCAGCGCGGTCTCGGTCGCTGGTCTCGCCGTCCATGATGCAGTAGCGCAGCTTGCGGGTCTGCGCCTGCAGCTCCAGGAGATCTCGCTGGTGTTGCCAGAGGAAGAACACCAGGCTATGCGGGCTCTCCTCGGCGAGGTCCATGACGAACTCGTACCGGGCCTGATCGATCACGTGGTACTTGCCGGCGGATTCGTAGACCGCGCCAGAGGAGACCTGCAGCAGCTTGTTGGCCACCTGAGCAGCATTCACCGCGGAGATCTTCACGGTGGGTGCCGGGGTGCCGAGCATCTTGGCCCGGACGAACTCGACCTTCTGCTTGGCGGTCAGCGGCTTGCTGGTGCCGAACAGCATGATCTGGTCTTCGTGCAGCGTGACGTAGGCTTTCTTCTGCTTCTCGCTGAGGAAGTAGGGCACCGAATACTGGTGGTTCTCGGGCAGATCCAGGCACTTGTCCCGCTTGTGGCTGATCACGATGTCGGTGAGCAGCCCGAACACAGCTTCCTCGGCGCCTTCCTTGTCGGTCCATTCGATGGCGTTCTCGTTCTTGCCCTTCTGTGTCGGTGCACAGACCGTGTTGCGAAAGGCGTAGTACGAGGTACCCAGGCGCTCGCCGTTGTCGAGGATCTTGACCTGGTGCCACACATCGCAGATGCCGTTCGGGTTCGGCGTGCCGGTCATCAGGGCCACGTACTCGAAGTGCTTCCGGATCTTCACGATCGCCTTGCTGCGCTGGCTCGTGTGGTGCTTGAAGGCTGTGCACTCGTCGACCGCGAGTTCGCGGAAATTCGCGAAGAACGCCTTCTTCTTCGCTCTCAGCCACTTCACCGCGTCATGGTTCGCGATGTACACGTCGGCATCAGTTGCGAATGCAGCTTCGCGGTGTGCAGCGTCAGCGATCACCACACGCAGATGCGGGGCGAACTTCTTGAAGTCCGCGGCCCAGACGCTTTGCATCGTCGAGCGAGTGCAGAGCACGAGGAGCTTGTGCTTGAGGCGCTTCTGGCGCTTCGCGTAGGCCGCGATGCGGACGTATGTCTTTCCCGTGCCGGGCTCGCTCGTGTCGTACACGATCGGCGTCTTGTCGTTGTGCTTGATGGACAGGACTTGATGCCGGAAGGGTTTGATCGAAGCGAGCATCTTGATTAGGGCTTAGAGGTGAGGGCGGCAGAGATGACTGAAGGGTGACGGTCAAGTTCGTTAAGTTTCATCTGGTATATGGTTCGATTCCAGCGAATCCATTTGTATTCTTCGGTCTCATCTCCTTCGATGAGTTTGATCCTCACGAGGTCGGCTGTGCACCTTGCGATGTGCCCGAGGAGTTCGTCTCTATCCATGCTCGACCTTCGCGAGCCGCGACATCCGTCTGTTGAGCATGTCCAGGCAATGTGTTGCTAGGTTCTCGTGTCCGAGCATCTTGCAAGTCACGAACTTGTTCTTCAATCGATTGACGTCTCTACGAAGTCGCGTTGTGCTTCGTAACCGCTTTTTCTTGGTCTCGGTCATGGCTGCGGTTCTTTGGACTTGGCGTAGAAGCTCTTGATGTTGGCCTCGAACTCTTCGTTCTCGATCTTCAGCATCGTCCAGCTCATCCAGGGATCGGGGTCAACCTTGTGGTAATCACGTCCTTTGATCGTGATCAGTCCCAGTTCGCTGAGCTTCGACACCACGGCGACGGGCGTGCGGCCGGATCGCCTGGCGATGTCCTGCAGAGATGTACCCGCGATGAACAGGTCTTTGATCAGGCGGTAATGCTCTGGTAGCCAGTTCTTGCCGCGGTTGTCGGTGAAGGGTGTCATGGTTCTCTCGGGTTAGGCTGCGACGACCGCGATCCCGCTCGGCCAGCGCCGGCCGGCCTTGTCGACGCCGACGGTGCATTGGCTCGTGCCGCCGTCGGGGCGGTTCGAATACATGCAGTATTGGCAGCTGAACTTGTTGGGGTTGGCCGGGAAGGTCGTGGCGTTGACCATCTTGTTCCCGCGTATGTCGAACGAGCGCTTGAACCGAAGCCCTTGGTCCCGCGTGAACTTCATGCGCGTGATGTCATCGACATCGAGGTACCAGAGTTCGGTGACGACCTCTTCGAGATGCGGGTACCGCATGAAGGCGTTGAGCTGGTAGAGCTGAACCTGCTCGCCGTGCTTGATCTCGTTGCCGAACTTCTTGCCGGACTTGTAGTCGATGACGACGGCCGAAGTGCCTTCGTTGTATGTCACCATGGCGTCGATCTTCGATCGGTGCCAGGCGGGCATCCAGCCGTAGAGCTTCTTGCCGAGCTTGACGACATCGCCGAAGCGCCCGTATTGCGGCAGCTTTTTGACGACCTTGATCTCGTTGTCGGCTTCTTCGCCGAAGAAGTAGCCTTCTTTCCATTCCCCTCCCCAAGCTACGGGCTCCCACTGGTCGGTCACCGCCCATTCGCCTTCGAGTGAGACCTTGCCCTGCTTGTAGAGCTGCTGCAGGGTTATGAACTCGGCCTCGAACTTCTTCATCTCAGGGATGAAGGGGCCTTTGCTCTGCACGAACATCTCAGCGGCCGTATGGATACGGGTGCCGCGATCGTTGGCATGCTCGGTCTTGCCTGGGGGCAACTCGCGCTGGGGCTCGGGGATTCGCTGGTCGTACTTCAGGTAGGCCCGGAAGGCGCACTTCTCGAACTCGGCGAGGGAGCTATAAGACCAGGAATTGATGGGCATGGCGGTCGATCTCTAATGGCTGAAGGTTAGATCGTACTACGAGCTTAGACGCCGGGGGAAGCCTTTGCCTCGTCGACCAGCTTCTTCAGCGCATTGGCATCGGCCCAGTCCACGCTGTTCTTGTAGCCGTTTCCCTCGTGTTGGGCCTTGTAGCGAAGGGCACGGATGGCACGCAGCAGAAGGGGCTGTGGGACGAGGATGAACTTGGGGGTGGGGGGCATGTCATTCCTTGGCGGCAACGGTTGCTCGGATCTCGGCGGCGCATTTGGTTATGGTGTCTTCGAGCCAAGCGGTTGCTTCGTCTTCGCTATCGGTTGAAAAAACCTCACATTCCCAGAAGTCGATGTCGTCGCATTCAACAAATACATCAACTTCGTAAATGTTTCCACGTTGAACGTTCTCAACGTAGACCACATCTCTTTGACGACTCTCTATTGCCCGGCGGCGTGCGTCTGCTTTGCCAACCTTTTCCTTGCGTAGATCCTTGTAAGCGGTATCTTCCGAATAGTTGAGGATGGTGTAGCTGCCACTTTGGAGTTGGTATTCGCTGCATCGTTGGCTTGCACCTTGGCTATTCCGACCAGGTTCGATGATCATTGCGAATCCTTCGAGAATGTCGCGATCGTCGAAGGACTTGCTACCAGCTTTGATCGTGTGATCTTCGACATCAAACTTCGCATCTCGATAAATTCCTTGGATCTCGAATTCGGGAGGAAGCAGCTTGCGAATGATTGCGTTGTTGATGTCGTTTCGAACATGCCAAAGCGCTGAGTCCGGGCTCATGTACGGGAAATACTTTTCCCGCAACGCTTTGTATGCAGCAAAGTGTTCGCGAGCGAAGCTCACTTCACACCTCGATCCGGATGTTCTCGCCGAACGGCGCTTTCACTTCCGTCGTCATGCACCACAGCGTCGGGAACGTCGTCGACTCGCCGAACGGGCCGTAGCCGTCCGTGAGGTACACGAAGCACGCCGGGTTGATCTCGTGTTCCTTCAGGTACTCGAACGGCGGGCGGAAGTCGGTGCCGCCGCCGCCGTGCATGTCAAAGTGCAGCTCGTCGTACTGCTCGAACGTGTCGATGTGGTTGACCCGCGCATCGCAGTAGATGATGACGATCTTCTCGGGGTTCACGCTGTCCTTGATCGCCTTGATCTCGGCGCCGAATGCGGTGAGTGTCTTAGCGTCGATCGAGCCCGAGGTGTCGATTGCCACGGCGATCGTGCCCATGTTCTCGCTGAAAAGGCTGGGCATGAAGAAGCCAGCGCTCAGGAACCGGCGGTTCGGCCGCATCCAGGTGTAGTCGTTCTTCGAGAGCTGGGTGACGAACTGGCGGAGCTGAGCACGCCAGTCGACCTTCGGCGCCTGCATCTCTTCGAGGAAGCGTTCGAGGCTCGCCGGCAGCTTGCCCGCGGCCTTGGCGGTCTGGGCGGCCTGGCTGACGGCGATCTTCCATTCCAGGGCCTCGACCTCGGCTTCGCCGGCCTCGGCGTCCATGACGATATCGAAGCCTCCGCCGCCTTGGCTTTGTCCATCTTCTTCCGTCGGCAACCTGTTGTAGATCTCGTCGCTCGACATGCCCTTGTATTGCGCATCGAGGAGCCAGCCCTTGCCGATCTCGAAGTTCGCGTCCTTGAGCATGTCGTTGATGACGTAGTCGCCAGCGAAATTCCAGCGCATCGGCTCGCGCGCGCCGCGCCGGCCCGTGTGGTCGTAGATGCAATGACCGATCTCGTGGGCGAGGGCGGACTTGGTGAGTTCGTGGCTGAGGCCCTGGATGAAGCTCGGCGAGTAGTAGATCGTCTTACCGTCGACTGCGAGGGTTGGGATCATACCGTGAGCGGCGAACATCGCTTCATGCGCCGGGCTCATCTCCTTCAGCGCCAAGCGCAAGGCGAGCTGACCGAAGAAAGGTTGTTCGAAGATCAGAGCGATACGCGCCTTGGTCAATTTGGTGAGGACTTCAGAGTTCATGTGAGGATTCTTTCTGCGATGACGCGGTTGAGGAGTTCGATTGCTTTTGGATCGCCCTGAGCTGCGAGTTCTTTGGTTCTGGTTATTCGGTAGTCCATGCGTTGGACGAAGTTCATTGCTTTGTTATCGTCTACGGCAAAGAACCAATCGTCACGTCTTACTTCGCAGACTTTCCACCACAATGCACGTTCGGCTGTACTGATGCTCATCTCATCCGCTCTGCGATGACAGCGTTGAGAATCCAGGTTGCTGTTTCATCACCAATGGCTGCAAGACTCAGTATTGCTTGCCGGCGGGCTTCCCAGGTTTCTCCTAGAGTGCGAACCCATTGGTAATGCAAGTTACTAACTTCGCTAGCGATTAGCGTGTACCTGAAAGTCTCAGCGTCGTCGCTCATTTCATCCGCTCTGCGATGACAGCGTTGAGGATTCGAGTGGCTCGTTCGTCGCCTGCGGCCGCGAGATTGACGATGACATGTCGGCGGAGTTCCCAGGAGTCGGCAACATCAATTGTCCATCGATAATCGAATTCGTCTATTAGGCCGTCTTGGTAAAGCACTTGCCTGAAGAAGTCGACTTCATTCATTTCAGACGCTCCGCGACCACGAGGCTGACTAGTTCGGCTGCAATAGGGTGGCCTTCAGCTGCAAGGCGCTTGGTCTCTTCGATCTTTTCAAATATGCCTGCCCCTACTACTAAGCCCCAGAACCATTGGGTTGACGCGTAATCAGCGGTGGGTGCCGTATATGTACTCCCGTGCAATACATCGAGCCAGAGATTGAGAGTTTTCTCGGCAGTCATGACTGCATCTTCAGTGCGATGACTCGATCAACTAGTTCTCGCATGGCTGGTACTCCTTTCTCGGCTTGGAGCTTTGCGCGACGGAACCACCATTCCTGCATAGGGCGGTCGTATTGGATATATAACTTGTAGTTGCTAAACCAATACTCGTTTTCAAGCATTAGCTCACTCAGTGCGCCGAGTACCAGGTCGTACTCGAAGGTTATTGGCTCGTTGCCCACGAGAATTTGTCCAGAATGGATTGCGCCTGGTCGGCGACGCGCTGGCGAGCGAAGGGGTTGTTTCGCAGGATCGTCGGGCGCACGAGCAGATGGTCCTGGATATCCTTCTGGATCGCCGTCAGCTCCGGGTCGTCGTTGATATTCAAGCCCGGCAACGTGGCCACCAGCTCGGCGGCGTTCTCGACCAGGGTGTCGAAGATCTTGGCCTTCGGGTCGGCCGTGCGGGCTTGGATCTTCGAGATAACCTCCCGCACACGGCGCCAGGTGTCCTTGATGGCCTCTTGCTCGCGCTGCCTGTTCGTGGCCTCGATCGAGGCTTTAATCTCTTCGAGCGCCTCGTTGCCCACGTCGACCCGAAAATCGTTGGCGCTCGGGACCGGCGTGAAGGACAGGGCGATGGAGAATCGGTTGCGGATATCCGAGCTGAGCGGATAGTCCCTGGGCTCGTACATCGTGCCCAGACGCTGACGGGCGGTCTGGATCATGGCTGGGTAGTTTTGGACAAAGGTATCGGCTAGCGCGGCGAACTGATTCTTGTACGTCGCCATCTGGCGCGTGTAATCGAAGAAGAGCTGCGACGACAGCAGGCGCTCGCCGTTGTCGCCCCACGGGAGCGTTTTGGCGTAGTGGTGGGTACGGATCTCGCCGGACAACTTGGCCAGTGGTTCGAGATGTTCCTTGTCGATCAGGAGCTTGTTGTATCGCCCGGCGTCCTTCGCCCCGTGGTTGTGGTCGACTTCGTCGGAAACCGTCCTGTCGTGTTTGCGAGCAGTCCATTGGGAAATGGACAGAGCGACGAGCATGGCGCGAGCTTGGAGCATGGTATTCAGCCTTTGGTCATGAGGTAGTGGAGATAACGGGCGAAGAGTTCTGGGTGATCTTTCGATCGCTCGATATAGTCATCGAGTTGTTCGGGGGTAAAGGGACGAGGTTGAGCGTTATGACTCGATACTTCGAGCAATGCTTGAAGCATGCAGAGTTGTTTGCGAGATTCGCGGTATACGAAATTCGTAATCCGAAATGCGCTTCCAGGCTGCTTGTCGATTGGCTTGTATCCGCGCTTTATTGCTTCTTTGTAGACGGAAGAAGAGACAGCGAAATTGGCTCTGTAAACTGGCTGATTGGCGTAGTTCCGAATCACCATGTTCGCCGAGTGCAGAAGATGCACTGAATCCATGAAAGCAACATTAAGGAGCTGGCCGTCCTTGGTTTGCCACTTCGCTTTTGTCGCCATGGCCTAACCTCGAAGGATTCGGTGTTCCAGGTATGCCATGTATCCGCGAAGCAGTTTCTCGTATGCGCCTGGTCGGCCTTCGAGAACGTCGGTTTCGAGCGAGATCCAGTTCCAGTCACCCTGGCCGATCACTGCTGCCATCGCTGTGCAAGCTGGTCCGGGGATGCGATTCCTCACCGCGTCCACGAGCTGCTGCGGAGTCAGGTGTCGTCCCGTGGAGTTTGTGGTACTCATGCATCACCTTCTGGTAGTGTTCAAAGGCTTTCTTAACTTTGCCCTGTTCAATCAGGCGATATAGATCGGTGTTGTCTGCGACGTGGCAATCGCGGTATCGGATTGTTTTCACAGGCCTTCGTCCGCCAGGTATTCAGCGAAGAAGAGGCGGGTGAAATCGGTGACGACGTTGTCGGTGCTCGAACCTTCGAGGAGATAGTTGCTGCCTGCCAGGTCTTCGAACAATGTGACGATCTCTGGCAAGTCGTCGGTGTAGTCCGTGAACAGGGCCATGTCGCGGAATGCCGTCGCGACAGGCCCATAAGCGAGATGTTCGTCATCCGGATGAATCCGCTTCGGGCAATGCGCATACCACGGGTGGAACCAGTTCGTCGTGTCTTCGGCATTGGTCCAGGGATAGTCACCCGATTCCTCGAATGTGGCTCTCTCTTTCCAACCGTAGCAGCGAGGGTTCCAGTATTGAATCCTCGCTCCTCGCGCCCAGGCGAACTTGAGTCGTTGAATGTTCATCGTAGATCTTTCGTTCGCCTAGGTTAGAGCTTAGAGCAAAGGACAACGCTTCAGGTCAGCACGGCCGCGTTCTTCTGGCCCCAGTCGATGAACGCCTTGGTCTTGGTCAGCGAGTTGTCGCGACGCGAGGCAGCGCGGATGCAGATGATCTGGAACTCGACCGGCATGCGGTACAGGTACAGCATCACCTTGCCGAAGTTCTCCTTGCTGATCTTCGAGTCCAACGCGCACGCAATGGCGTACTGTGCTGCCGGTTCCTTGGGGATCGGCGTGGTCTCCGGGTTCAGCAGCACTTCGTTGACGGTGGGCAGATCCTTGATCAGGCGGACGAAGCCCAGGAACTCGGCGCTGGCGCCTTCGCCTACGGTGCCCTTGATCAGGTCGTGTTCCACGTCGGGCGTGTGGCCGTCCTGGTAGATGTCGTTCACCATGGCCCAGCTGCGGGGGCTGGGGAAGGCCAGGAGCGTGCCGCCGGCCGCGACCTTCATGTCGTGCAGGAGGTTGCTGCGGAAGCGGATGAAGGCCCGGAGATCGCTGTTGAGGTTCGCGCCCTGCGCCCAGACGCACCAGTCCTCGACATCGACCTCGAAGTTGATGTGCACGAACCGGTTGGCCAGCGCCGCGGGCATGGCGTTGACCACGGAGCGGTCCGAGGCTCGGTTGCCGGCCGCGATGACCGTCCAGCCGGCAGGCAGCTCGTAGTCGCCGATCTTGCGGTCCAGGACGAGGCTGTAGCCGCTCGCCTGTACCGCCGGCGGGGCGCTGTTCATCTCGTCGAGGAACAGGATGCCCTGGCTGTCCGGGTCGCTGGGCAGGAAGTCGGGCGGGAGCCAGCTCATCTGCTTGGTCTTCTGGTTGGCCACCGGGAAGCCCTTCAGGTCCACCGGATCGAGCAGGTTCATGCGCACGTCGCGCAGCTCGATGCCGAGGTGATCGGCGGTCTGACGCACCACGTCGGACTTGCCGACGCCGGGCGGCCCCCAGATGAAGGTGGGGCGCTGCTTGGCGATGAGTTTGACGAGAGCGGGGGCGATGTGACTGGGTTTCATGTTGGTTGGTAGATCGTAGTTAGAGGTTAGAGGACGGGGCGAAGGAAAGGAACTACTTGATGAGAGCGTCGTGGAGTTGTTGGTAATGTTGGTCTTTTGGGTACTCGGGGAAATAGGTCGCGAGTGCCGTGCAATCGGAATCAGCGACTTCTTCGTTGAAATCAGCGAGAAGAAAACGAACCATGTTGACTACTTGTTCGTAAGAGTTCGTCTTCGGGTCGATGACAATTTGGAACTGAGGCGTTGTTTGACAGAGCGCCACAAGTGCAGATTTGTTATTCTGATCTTTGATCTGTCCTAATGAATTGACGTGCCACGTTTTGTTTGGTAGTGCAGCAACCTTGGGGATCAGGAAGAGAATGAGTCGATCAAGGATTGGATTCGGATTGATTGCGATCATTCGATTCAGTCCTTCAGCATGAGGAGCGCGGTGTACGCAGCTTCGGGTGTGGGGAAGGGGCCGATGTCTTCGGTTGTGTCTTCGTCAGCTTGGAATGTTGGAACTACCCACCACTTGTTCAGCTCGATCTCTATCACCGCCATCGCTTTATCATTGATAAGGATATTGGGATCGATCACTACACAACGAAGAAACGAACCTGAACGATGGGGAGCACCTTCTTCGTTTTCTTTGATCTCTAACGCGCTTTGGTCGTCGACACTTGCTTTTTCGGTTGCAGCTCCAGCAACAGCTTCGGGAATGTCTTGTACGTTTTCCATAGCACTGTGATCCCGTTGACGGTTTTGTCGACCCAGACCTTGGTCATGTGAAGCCGATGGTGTTTGAGCAGAGACGTGAACTTGTTCGGGGACTCAGGCATCCCGCCATTCGCGTAATCGAACAGCACGCGCAACTCGTCGCGAGAGATATTGCAAGAGCCTGTAGCCGGGTGGGTTCGAGCGAGGAGTAGGGCGAGCGTGTGCTTGTAATCGTCGATCTTGATCTGCGATGCCATCGAGGAAGGGTTCGAGGATGACGGCAGCAGATCGATGAAGTAGTCCATGTTCCCTTCGAGCAGCGCGGTCGTGATCGTGTCGATGCTGGTCTCGGAGATCGAGATCAACGTTGCTCGGTCATCGGTTTCGAGCGGCGTGCCTGCGGCATTGTGGTCGACGGTGAAGCTCATCAGGTAGTCGTGGAACTCTTGCAGTTCGTCTTCGACGGCTTGTAGATCTAAGTTAGACAAGCGTAACCGCTGAGGCTGGTACTTCGCCACGTTCGTACGCCTATCCGTGGGGGGTATCGCGACAGGTCGTGCCTTGTTGCTTGCAAAGATGAAGTTCGCGTAGTTCGGTTCATCCGTGGCCATGGCGAACATTCGCCGCACGGGAACGATTGGTTCGGTGATGAAGCCGCGGATCTTGGCCATCGCGCCCTTCTCGTTCAAGAGAGCATCGGCCTCCATCTCATCGACGAAGACTACGAGGCTGCGGGCCATGTAGTCGTTGTAAAGCTCGTTGAGCTGTTCGACGCGGCGCACGGCGGTCTGGCTGAAGCCGAAGATCGGGCGAATGATCCGGTTCATAAGGATGCCTTTGCCGGTTCCTTCGACGCCGTGCAGCACCCACGAGGTTTGTGTGCGTGTGCGTTCTTGAAGGATGAACGCGAGCCAATTGATGAAGTGCTCGGTGATCGCGGTGTCCAGGCCCAACGCGTGATGGATCACCTTGAAGATGGTCTGAGGGCATCGAGCGACGCGCTTGACCGTGGCGCGCATGTATTGCGTAAGCTGGAACAGGTTCAGGGTCTTGTTGACCGTGTCGAACCTGGCGTTGTCGTGCGGGTCGAACATCACCCGCCATTCGGGGATTGGTCCGTCGGCGGGGAGGTTGTGCAGCTTCTGGAAGTTGCGCACCATGCCATCGTTCTTCGCGGCGTCGATGATCAGATCATCGGTCTGCGGGTTGTAGGAGCCGCGGTAGTAGACGGAGGTGCTCAGGTCGATGAACGCGAATAGCTCGGAACCTGATGCGTCTTTCCTGGTGCCTTGGGCGCAGAGATCGGCCCAGTATTCAGGCAGCAGCTCTTTCGTCAGGTAGATCGGTTCGTCTTTGAAGTTGTAGATGTAGTCGGGCCGGTCGTCGGGATGGTAGTAGCCCCAGGAATCGCCGCCGTTCAGGTTGAAGTAGGTGAAGCCGCGGTCTTGCTTCATCTCCGTGATGTGAGCAGCTCCGGGTTTCGTGAGGTATTCGACGCCGTTGGCAACTTTCGTGACGAACTTGCGGGCCGGTAGACCGGATGCGATGCGAAGTTCGGAGATCTTGGCTTCTGTGGCGACCTTGTTCTTCTGGATGTCGGGCAGGGCGGTCGGGAACGTGTACGTAGCCTTGGATTTGATGATCAGCTGAATTCGCTTCTGGCGACCGAGCGGATTGGGGATCTTCTTGAGGACCGGCGGCGCGATGTAGATCAGCTTGTCGTTTTGGCACGTGGTGACGTCGAGCGGCCAGTGCAGAGCGTTGTGCGTCTTGGTCAGTGTGATGTTGTCGCTGAGCAGCTTGGTGTTGTGGTTTCGCTCTTTCAGCCATTCCTTCAGGATCGTGGCTGGTACAGGGGTGCTGAGGATGATGAAGGCGTGGAAGCGGAGCAGGGGATCAGCGATGTTGTACGAGGCGCTCCATTGCAGAACGTAGGAGATGTCGCCGAGCCCGAGGCGCTGCATAACCAAGTCCGGGGTGACCTTCAGCTTCACGGGTGTGCCGTCTTCGAGCTGGTCTTCGTATGTGGTGGGAAGTCCGTCGAAGTCGAGGCACATCCACCAGGTCTTGGCAGTTCGGTCGGTGCTGCCGGCACGTGATTCTTTGACCAGCTGGCGGTTCAGTTCGCCCTTGCTGATGCAGTGACCGAGGGCTGCGTGCTTGTTGATGCAGGCATAGAAGTCAGTGATGTTCGAGACGTTGTCTGCGTGGCTCGTGACCTCGTACGCCTGTGGATAACTTTCTTTCGAGAGCGTCGAATCGGCATTACGTTCGTAGCTCTTTGTCAGGGGAAAAGGTGCCTCAAAATGATGCAGTTGCATGGTTTCACGTGCCCTTTGTTTAGAGCGTCATTTTAGAGCGTCTTTTTTTTCTTCCAAACACTCTTTTTTTGGAAGAGGGGAGATGTTCTAAGTCGTTGATTTTATTCACTTCTTACAATCTTCCATTCCAAAAGATATCCTCCTAAGGAGGTGCTATAGGGGTCGATACATCTCTACAAAAAAGTGTCCCTATAGAGGGAAAAGCGTTTTGGTTGGAAGGAATGGGATGTATTGCCTAAAAATGAGGCAGTCCGTGAGTGCCTCATTTTTAATCAATGCGAGATGTACGGGCTGTGAACCCGTACATCTCAGATGCTTAGCGCGTGGCGTTCGCGTACTTCGGAGCCTTGAGCACGAGCTTCAAGTGATCCATCGCATCGAAGCCTTCAGCCGTGATGCCGGCGAACGCGATCGGCGTGATCTGGCGGTAGCCGGACAGATCGGTGAGGGTGCGCTCGATGATGCGGATGGTGGCCTCGATCATGCGCACCTGAACGGCCAGCGGCAACGTGTGGAACGCGATGTCTTCGTTGTCGTAGCCGGCGTTGTCGCAACGGCGCTGTGCCTCGTGGAGGACGCGCAAGACGGCAGGTTGCAGCTTCTGGCGTTGCTCGTGCTGCGAGGCGGCCTGGTTGGTGCGCTGGCGAATGAGCATCTCGGTGGTGATGCGCTCGCGGTTGGTGTCGCCTTTCGCAACGTGCTTTGCGATCGTGGCCAGGTTGTCGCGCGTGAAGGTGTCGACGCGCTGCGGTTGCTCGTTGGCCAGGAGTTCTTCGAGCGAGCGCTTGCGGTACTTGATCTCGGCGCGATCGGCTGCGGCTTCGGCTTGATCGTGCCAGCTCTTCGACTGGTTCAAGAGTTCCACCAGCACCTTGAAGTTGCCGGTTTCCTCGAAGCCGTTGAGCACCGCGTTGGCTTCGGAGGCTTCGATTTCCTTCAGCGCGTTGATGAACTCGGCCCAGCTGTCGATCGTGCCGGTGGCCATCGCTTCGCTGTAGAGATCGTAGACCACACCGCGCGCGTTGTTCACGATGTTGGTGTCGAGCGTCCAGGCGAGCGAGCTGAGAACGCGGGCGTAGAGCAGTTCGTGCGGCAGCAGCGATTTGAGCGTCTCGTGGAGGTCGAAGTAGACGTACGAGGAGTTCACGACCTTGGCGATGGCGTCGGCGGGGAGTTGGGTCATGGCTTCGGTGATGGCGTTGGTTTGGACAGTGTGGTTCATGATGTGGTGTGCGTATATGGATGAGCCGAACAGTTCTTCGAGGGCAGCGATGTGTTCGATGGGATCGCTGCGATCTGCATGTATGGACTCGACATGCAACGCGAGTGAAGAGCATTGGGAGTAGCTAAGTTCCATTCACGGTGATCTCCATTGGTTGGTGCAAAGAAAAAGGGCCAACGCTGTAAAAACGTTGGCCCTTGAAAAGAGCAGTGGAGTTGTTAGGGTCTAGGGCGGCATGTTCAGCTCCTTGTTGATCACGACACGAACACCTTGCAGATGGTCGAGCCGTCGGGGAGATCCTTGTAGCTGCGATGGATCTCGATGAAATCTCTGTGCTCGTCGAACCAGCGGATCAGTTGATCGGTGCCTGAGAGCTTCGCTAGTTGTGTGTGGTTATCGGAGATGAGGATGAGGAAGGTGAAAGGTATGAGGCTCATTGCAGCTTGCTCCGAATGTTGATCCGGCCTTGATGGAACTCGCCCTTCAAGTAATAACCGAAGAGCCAGCGACCGAGTGAAAGGCTCACGGAAACTGCGAGCGCGGCGATCGCAGCGACCATTACGCCGGCGAACGTGCCCCAATGGAGCGCAGTCAATCCGATGAATACAAATACATCGATTGCAGTCGGATGGGACAACATTCTCAGCTTCCACTTCCACGAGAGTCGCCACCAAATAACAATGAGACCCGCTGCTACGAGCAACGCCATTTCAATCATGATCGTTAACTCCTAGAAGTTGGCAACACGTGCATCGAACCACGCGCGAACATCAACGAGCTTCGCTACGCAGACATCTTTCACCGCCTTCATGTCGTCGAGCGCAGTTCCTTGTGCGATGTACTTCGCAACGTAGCTGCCAACAGCCATGCTGCCGATGAAGACGATCGCATAACCGATGAACGCGATCATGAACGCGAGGAACGCCGAACCCGTCAACATCGTTGCACCAACGATGAGCCACGTGACGACGTTCATGCCAACGTAGCAAAGAGTGCCAGCGACGAAGAGATTCGCGATGAAGCTGGCAATCTGGAACTTGAAACCCGAGACGATGGTTTCAATGGCGGAATGAGTTGCGGAGTCGGAGTTGTGTTGATCTTCCGACATGGCTGCATTGATTGGGCGAACTTTGGGCATGATGACTCCAATGAGTTAAGGACAAGGATGTAGATCGATGCAGACAACGTGTTTGTGTTGTCTGCGACTGAGTAGCACGTTATTCACTCGCAGCAACGAAGACTGCGCGTACGAATACCAACGCACCAGCAACGATGTACCAACCACTCTGGTCGGCGCCGACGAAGTGTTGATCAACGCCAAAGAGAATCAACGGCACAGCGATAGCTACGAGGCCAAGAGCCTTGAGGAGTGAGAGCATGATGTAGACCTCAATGAGTTAATGACATAGCTCGAAGATCGAAGCAGACGACGTGTTTTTGTCGTCTGCGTGGCCCCCACTCGAAGAGACTCCTTTTTGAGCCCGTGGGATCACGAATCCGAAGTGGGGGGCGTCGAACGAGGGACGGGGAGGGGAGCCTCACACCCCCGTTTCTGAGCCCCCAGCACGAAGTTTTTCATCCTCCGTACCCAGGAAAAATCCCCGGTACCCCCACCCCTTTCTCTAAGGCCTTGCTCTGAAAAATTTTTTAGACGAGAATCTCGTCTAACTTAGAGCTTAGAGCCACATGACCGAGCCCCTCCCCCTCGAACCGGTGCCGCCCGCGCCCTTCGGCCCTATCTACGTCGAGCTGAATGACGTGGTAGACGAGCTGACGGACATGCTCGAAGAGCAGAAGAAGGACACCGATGAGGTGGTCGGAAAGATGCTGGCCTCCAAGCCCTTCATTGCCTCCGACGGCTGGGAGTACGCCTCGATCGCGGATCGCTTGCTCGGGAACCGAATGGATTCCGATCACAACCATCATCGAGAGCTGCTGGCCAAGTTCCTCCGCCGGCACGATGCCTTCGACATCCTCGAACCGGTCCCCGGTCTCGTCGAGCGTCTCGTGGCGAAGTACGGCGCCGTCGAAGCCGCTGTGAAGCAGTACGGCCGCCAATGACCCCCGCCGTCGACGTCACCAAACCCTTCATTGCCTCCGACGGTTGGGAGTACGCGTCGCTGGCCGATCGAGTCCTTGACAGGCCGATATCGCCGCTTCTGAGCGCGCATAACCGAGCCAAGGTACGCGCCCCCGTGGAATCCATCTGGTCGGATGCCTTGTTCATCGCCGCGAAGCGCCCGTCGTACTTCAATACCCTGAAGAAGGGCGCCGCCGTATGACCTCCGCCGTCGACATCTCCAAACCCTTCGTCGCCGTGGACGGGTGGGAATACGCCTCGATCGGCGACTTCATGCTCGGCGAGCGGATCGGCTACCTCTTCAGCCAGCACAACGCGCTGCGCGAAGCCTCGAACCTGTTGAAGAACTGGAAAGCGTTTCCCTCCTACCACGTCACCGAGCATGGTCATCGCGACCCCGAGGAGTACCTGTGACCGCGCGCGAAGGCAAGGGCAGCGGGTACGCCAAGAAGCGCGGTGCCAGCGCCGTCGACCGCAAGGGCTCGGCTCTCAACGCTCGTGCGAAGTACCTCAACCTCAGCGCAGTCCCTGTCGCTGAACTCGCCGAACGTGCCGACCCGAACAAGCCGCTGACCGACAAGGCGAAGCTGTTCGTGAAGTTCTGGGCTCAGGGCGAGTCCATCCCGAACGCCTCGGCGCGCGCCGGCTACGGCGACGGCGCCTCCTACGCGTACCGCATCGTGCATCTGCCCCAGGTGATTGCGCTGTACGAGAAGGAAAAGAAGCTCTATGAGGAAGCCAGCCAGATGACCCGGAAGCGGGTCATGGATGGCCTGCTCGAAGGAATCGAGATGGCGAAGCTCATGGCCGAGCCTGCTTCGATGATCAGCGGCTGGCGCGAGATCGGCCGCATGTGCGGCTACTACGAGCCGATCAAGAAGACCCTCGACATCAACCTCACAGGCAACCTCGTGATGGAGCGCATGAACAAGCTCAGCGACGCCGAGTTGCTGAAGCTGATCACCGACGGCATCTCGAAGAGCCCCGAACTCGTGGAAGAAGTGCTCGGCGACGGAGACGGCGATGCGGAAGGCTGACCGCTTCGGCCGCGCTGCTTCGCTCGAAGCCCAGCAGCGGAACCTGGCGAAGAAGCTCGGCCCGGCGTACGGGAAGCAGGCTCGTGAGCAGCTGGCCGCCTTCACGGCGCGCATCGGACCTGATGGATGGGAGTACGCGAACCTCGGCGATCTCATGATCGGGCGGAAGAAGTGGCCGAGCGAACACAACTGGAACAAGGAGCACGGCTCGCTCCTGAGCCACAACTTCAACGACGCGGTTTTCATCATGCCTGGGTTCCGAGCGACTCGGATCTTCGTCAATGACATCCGCATCTCGTGAAGAAGCCTGCGAACGAGTTCCTGCCGACGACGAAATCAACATCGTCATCCAAGTCGACACGCCGTTCGAACGCCCCTTCGTCGCCAGCGACAAGCTCGAATACGCCTCGATCGCAGACCGCATCCTCGGCATCCCGATCGACAACATCCCAAACCGCCGCGTCCTCCTCACGCGTCGCCAAGGCTACAAAGAAAGCGAAGTCGACCTCTACATCGACTGGCGCAAAGCCAAAGCCCCCGAGGAAATCGAGCCCGACCTCTGGGACAGCAAAGCCGAGCGCGAGTGGAAAGTCCGAGCCCTCGAAGACTTCAAAGCAACCGGCACGTACACCGAGCGCGACTGGCTCACCGTCCCCGACATCGACACCTCTCAGCGCGCCGGCGCCGTTGCCTCACGCAAGCTCGACGGCGTCGAATGCCCCTTCTGACCCTAAGCTCGCCGCAGTTCAGAAGGAACTAGCTGAGCGCGTTCTCGCGCGGCGTCGTCTGATGCCGTTCGTGAAGCGCCTCAACCCGCGGTATCTCGACGGCTGGGTGCATCGAGACATCTGCGAGCGCCTCGAACGCTTCTCTCAAGACGTTGTCGACGGAAAAAGCCCGCGGCTCATGCTCCTCATGCCTCCGCGGCATGGAAAGAGCGAACTCGCCTCCAAAAACTTCCCCGCCTGGCACCTCGGCCGCAATCCCGATCACGAATTCATCTCGTGCTCGTACAACCTTGACCTGGCCCTCGACTTCTCGCGGAAAGTTCAGGGAATCATCGACGACGAGGCATACCAGAGCGTTTTCGGCACGAAGCTCGACCCGAACAACCGATCGGCCAGCTCGTGGGCGTTGTCGGGCTCGCGCGGTGCGTACCTCCCGGCCGGCATCGGCGGCCCGATCACGGGCAAGGGCGCGCACATCCTGGTCATCGACGACCCGGTAAAGAACGCTGAGGAAGCCGACAGCGCCGATGCGCGCGAAAAGATCTGGCAGTGGTACCTCTCCACCGCGTATTCGCGGCTCGCACCTGGCGGCGGTGTCCTCGTCATCCAGACCTGGTGGCACGACGACGATCTCGCCGGCCGCCTGCAGCAGATGATGAAGGTCGACGCGGATGATCCAGACCGGGAGCACATCGACCAGTTCGAGGTCGTGAAGTACCCGGCGATCGCGGAGCAGGATGAGTACGTAGACCCCCTCACGCACCAGATCATCGTCGATACCTCCGCCCACGACCTGGCGGACCTTCGTCTTCTTCGCAGCAAAGGCGAGGCCCTGCACCCCGCGCGCTACGACCTGAACAAGCTGCTGCGGATCAAGGCGCAGCACAAGGGCGGCCGGTGGTGGTCCGCGCTGTACCAACAAAACCCTGTCCCTGACGACGGCGGGTATTTCCTGAAGGAACAGTTCCGGCGCGGGCCGCCGCCGCACTACAAGCGCTGCAACGTGTTTATCGCGTGGGACTTTGCGATATCCGAGAAGAAAACCAACGACTACACCGTTGGTACCGTGGCCCTGCAGGACGAAAACGATCTAATGCACGTCGTAGAAGTCGTTAGATTCAAGAGCGGAAACGCCTTCTTCATCGTAGACGCCATATTGTCTCTCTGCGAGAAGTGGTACAGTCCGGCTCTAAGATTGGGCTTCGAGGACGGTCAAATTTGGCGCAGCCTCGAAGCTCTATTTACGAAGACCATGAGAGAACGTGAGAGGAAGCTGTATCCGTCCATCACGTTGCTCAAACCGCTAACCGACAAATTGACCCGTGGTCGAGCGCTCCAGGGCCGAATGCAGCAGGGCATGGTGTCGTTCGCTGAGGGTGCTGAGTGGTACGAGACCGTGAGGAATGAGATGTTGCGTTTCCCCGCTGGTGTGCACGATGACTGCGTCGACTCCCTTGCCTGGGTGACCCAGATGGTGGTCGAGTCAGCCGCCCCCGTCCCCCCGAAGCCCCAGGGCATGAAGTCCTGGAAGGACCGGCTCCAGGCCGGCGTGACGCACGGCGTCTCTCACATGGCGGCCTGACATGGCAACTGCGTATCACGCCTTTCGTCTTCGCCGCCCGCGTGGCGCCTTCTTCCTCGCGCGAGAACAGTTCTCGACGCGCGCCGAGCGAGAGCACCAGCTCGCGCGCGGGGACTTCACCGAGCTGCCGGCCTGGTACGCACCGCTGCTGGTCGGGTTCCTCTCGATCACAGGGGTCGGATTTTCCTTCCGCGAAGGCGCGCTCACTGCGCGCTTCGGGGTTCGAACCGAGAGCGACCCGAGTGTTGTGCGGCTCCGTTTCCTTCATTCCCCTGCCAATCGCTTGATTGCGCGGCACATCAGGGAGGCGAAATGACCCCCCACGACTTCGTCACCTGGCTCAAGGGCATCCGTGATTCGTTCGCGCCCGAGGCACCGCCGCCCATCGTCTGGGACCGCATCGTCGCCGAGATCGACAAGGTAGGGACGGCGGCGCTGGTCCCCCCGCCGATCCGCCAGCAGCCCTCGATCTTCGACCAGATCAACCGCGACCCGAAGCCCGATCGTCCGAATCGCATCGAGGACAGCTACCCGTTCCCTGGTCCGCGCACGTGGCTCGGTGCCCAGAACGTTGCGCCGCTTCTCTCCGGCCAGGCGGTCCTCGCTGTCGACGAGCAGATGGACGCAGTCGGTCCGAAGAACTGAAGTCATGCCAGTCAACACCGCCAAGACGCAAGAGGTTTGGGTCCGGTACGCGTATTGCCGCGATGCCGGGCACGCGAAGTACGTCGAAAAGGTCGACGTGTGCGAGAGCATGTTCGCGGGCGACCAGTGGCGGCACGAAGATAAGGAAGCGCTCGCCAAGGTACGCCGCCCCGCGCTGACGATCAACAAGATTCTCAGCACGGTCTCGAACGTTCTCGGCGAGCAGATCTACAACCGCAGCGAAATCAGCTACCGGCCGCGTTCTGGTGCGCCCGCAGCGACCGCGGACGTGTTGAACAAGGTTTTCAAGCAGATCTCCGACAACAACCAGCTCGATTGGAAGCGCAGCGACGTTTTCACCGATGGAATCATCGGGAGCCGAGGTTTCTACGACGTTCGCCTCGGTCACGACGACCAGATGCAAGGCGAAGTGCGCATCGAGGTTCCGAATCCGAAGAACGTGATTCTCGATCCCGACGGCGAGGAATATGACCCCGACTCGTGGTCCGAAGTATTCCTCACGAAATGGGTCACTGCCGACGATATCGCGGTCCTCTACAACGAGAAAGACGCCGAGATTCTCCGTAACAAGGGCATCGCTGCCTATCCGTTCGGCTATGACTCGATCGACACGCGACGTGATCGCATCGGCGCCCCGAACAACCCGTTCTATACCTCGACGACCTACGACGATTCGAACGTGAACCGGAGTATCCGGCTCATCGAACGTCAGTATCGGACGCTGACAGCGCAAAAACACTTCGTTTCGAACGAAGGCGACATGCGTCCGATCCCCGAGGAGTTCGATCGCAACAAGATCGCGTTCTTCGTCGAGAAGTTCGGCTTCAAAGTCATCAAGAAGCTCGTGCGCCGCATCAAATGGTGCGTCATTGCCGACGACGTGCTGTTGCACGATGACTGGAGCCCGTACAAGCACTTCACGATCATTCCGTTCTTCCCGCACTTCCGCCACGGCCGCACGATCGGCCTGGTCGAGAACCTCACGGGTCCTCAGGAACTGCTGAACAAGACAACCTCTCAAGAACTCCACGTCCTGAATACAACCGCGAACAGCGGTTGGAAGATCAAAGCGGGTTCGTTGATCAACATGAGCGCCGAGCAGCTCGAAGCGAAGGGCGCTCAGACCGGGATCGTGCTCGAACTGAAGGAGATCGACGACGCCGAGAAGATTCAGCCGAACACGACGCCGCAGGGCCTCGATCGGATGAGCTTCAAGGCCGAGGAGAGCATCAAAACGATCTCGGGTGTCTCCGACTCCGCGCAAGGCATGGACCGCGCGGATGTTGCAGCGAAAGCCATCCAGCAAAAGCGTCAGGCCGGCTCCACGCACCTCGCCAAGCCGCTCGACAACCTGACCCGCACGGACTTCATGCTCGCGCGGAACATCCTCGACATCGTCCAAGAGTTCTACACCGAAGCGCGGATCTTCACGATCACGCACGACCGCGCGACGGGTGAGACCGAACAGGTCGCGATCAACCAGGTCGACCAGACCACGGGCGAAGTCGTCAACGATCTGATGATCGGTGAGTACGACGTGGTGGTCACGTCAGTGCCGCAGCGCGAAGTGCTCGAAGACAGCCAGTTCGACCAGGCGCTGGCGATGCGTCAGGAAGGCATCGGCATCCCGGACGAAGTGCTGATCGACAGCAGCCGCTTGATGAACAAGAAGGACATCATCAAGAAGATGGCCGCAGCGGCATCGAGCCCGCAGGCCCAGCAAGCGCAGCAGCTCGCGCTGGAAGGCCAGAAGGCCGAGGTCGACAAGACGAACGCCGAGACGGTGCAGAAACACGCCGACGCGGGCCTCAAGCAGGCCAAGGCCGCCGAGACCATGGTTAAGGCCCACAAGGACGCTGCAACGCCTCCAGAGCAGGAACAGGGCGATGGCGGCGCCGCGCTGACAAAGGCCCACGCCGACATCCAGCTCGATCAGCAGAAGTTCGCTCACGAGCAACAGGTTGACTTCGCGAAGCTCGCGCTCGATCGCGAGAAAGAGCAGGCCAAGCTCCAACTGAAGGCCAAGGACGACGCGGAGAAACGCGCCGACGCCCGCGCCGCTGCGGCCCAGGCCGCAGCCCAAGCAAAGGTTTCATTCACCTCACCGGAAAAGACAGCATGAAGCTCCATTGGTTGTTCCATCAGTTCATGGCACCCGCAGGCGAAGACGGCGGGGGAGGGGGCGGCGAAGACCGCGGCGATGACTTCACGCCGACGGAAGACGAGGTCGATGAGACAACGACCAAGAAGCCCGAGCCGAAGGTCGAAGAGCCCGAACCCAAGACCGAGACCGATGAGGACAAGGAAACCAAGGGCGACGGCAAGAAAGACACGCGCATTCCCGCCTCGCGCCACAAGGAGATCCTCCAGAAGGCCCGCGACGAGGCCAAGGCCGAGCGCGACCGCCTGCAAGCTCAGATCGACGCCCTCACGGCCGGTCGTGTCGCTGCCAATGTCAACCAGAAGGTGACCGAGGCGGAAACAAAGCTCGCCGGGCTCGAAGAGAAGCTCGAAAAGCATCGTCTCGACGGTGAGACCGAAAAGGCGCTCGCCGTCGCGCGCGAGATCCGCGTGCTCGAACGTTCGATCATCGAGCAGACCAGCGAGATGCGGCTGCAGGCCGCGACCGCGCAGGCCGTCGAGACCGTGCGCTACAACACCACGCTCGAACGCATCGAAGAAGCGTACCCCGAGCTGAACGAGGATCACGAGACCTTCGACAAGGCGAAGAGCGCCGAAGTGCTGGAGCTTCACGAAGCGTTCAAGGCGAAGGGCATGGCCCCGAGCGCTGCGCTTCAGAAGGCCGTGAAGTACGTGATGGGCGCACCGAAGACCGTGGCCGAGAAGACCGCCGTCGAAGTGACGGCGCGCGTCGATCCCAAGGAAGTCGAGAAGGAGCGCAAGAAGGCCGCGGTCGACAAAACGGCCACGGCAGTCGGCAAGCAACCCCCCGACATCTCCAAGGTCGGCGGCGATCACGACAAGGCGGGCGGTTCGCTCGCGAACATCACGGCCAAAGACGTGATGAAGATGAATCAGGCGGAGTTCGCGAAGCTCGCGGAATCCGACGAGAGGCTGATGGCGAAACTCCGCGGCGACACCGTGTCGTCCGAGTAATCGCAGCAGCCAACTTCAACCCAACAACCCGTTCCTCAACCCACAGCGCATGAACCGCTGGAGACGCAAATGAAACCCGACATCTAATCTCTAAGGAAGATCATCATGTCCCTCGTGCGAATGCTCGCGGACTACCAAGTGAGCGGTGGGCTCTTGTACGAGCGCAATACGGTGTACGACGTTGACAGTTCGACGCGTACGCTGCTACTCGCCAATGGTGGTATCGACTACGTCTTTACTGCCATCGGCAGCGGACTCGTCACCTACGACCCGCAGACCGGCAAGTTCTACGCGCGGAACACCGACATCACGGGTTCCATCGGCGGTGGCGGAGGTGGTTCCACCACATTCGCTGGACTGACCGACAAGACCAGCGTCGATCTTACGACCGTCAACACCCCGTTGTCCAACGCGCTCACGACGATCAACTCCACGTTGAGCGGGATGAGCACCTCGATCAGCGCGAAAGCGACGATCGCAGCGGCTTCGCCGTGGTACGGGCAATCGATCTATGTGCCGAGCGACTTCGGCAAGTTCGAGACGGTCCTGTCGGCGAACAACGTCGTACTGAACGGTTCGACGGACGACAGCGCGAACATCGCTGCGTCGTTGCTCTCATTCGCTCCGGCCAATGCAAGCGCCGCGCACAAGATCGCGCGCTTCCCGCGTGATGCGAAGAAGGCGGCGCTGACTGCGATGGGTTTGACCATTGCCTCGTCGAACTACACGGTCGACTTCGGGAAGATCCAATTCAACTGCGCCGGACTCGGCGCTGGTGTTGCTGCGCTCAACCTGATCGGTGCGACCAGCGGCATCGCATACGACAGCTCCGCGCTGTCGATGGTGATGAACGGGCACTTCATCGGCGCCGACACCGATGCGGCGACTCAGGACGGTATTTCCTTGGGTGGTACAGGCCCTGGCCGTGTGCGTGTGCAGAACATGATCTTCCAGGGCTTTTCCCGCGGGGTAGTGCTCGGCAGCAACGTGTACGTGGTGAACTTCGATCACTTCACGATCGCGTCGGCACACAAGTACGGGTTTCACTTCGCAGGCACGACGAACGCGGGCGAGAACATCTCGTTCACAGGTGGCTTCGACATCTACAACTGCCGCAACGCCGCCGGCAACTGCATCGCGATCTACAACCCAGCAAGCAGCTCGACACTCGATATGTCGATGCGAGACGGGTCTTTCGACTACTGCGACCGTTTCTTCGATTGGCAACAAGGTGCGCTGAATCTCTCGAACGTGCACTTGGAGAACAACAACGAGGCGCCGATGGGCGTCTTCAGCTACACGGGCGGCGGCCCGGCCACTTCTTTCAACATGCGCGGTGGCGCGATCACGCAGAACGGTCCGAACGGCGTGCAGACCGAGAACGCGGCCGGCCGCGCGCACCTCTTCGAGATCGCGCCGAATGCTGGCGACCGAATCAAAGCATCGGTCGACGGCGTCTACTGGACTGCGTTCGGGCGCAAGCGCACGCAGATGTTCAGTCATACCGGCGCGGGGCTCGGCACGGTCTCGGCACGCAACATCAACACGCAGCGCCAAGGCGGCGCCCCGAGCCGTATCAGCACCCGCACGAACCTGCTGCGCAACGGCGGCTTCGAGCTGGGTGTCGTGACCGGCTGGACGTATGTCGACGGCGGCAACACGCTGAGCCAGGACACGGCGGTCTACAACACCGATCTGGCGTCGTTCAGTGGCTTCGGAAACCCGGTGCCTGGCGCGCTGGGCAGCGGGTACACGACGGCCGCCGTGACGGTGACGGGTTGCTCGGGACTGCAGATCACGCCGAACATCGTCGGCGGCCAGATCACCAGCTACACCAAGACGCGTGAGGCCTACGCAGTCACCGGCACGGTGACGCTGACGGTGACCGGCGACGGCACGGGCGCGACGGCAACGATCCCGCTGCGCAACCTCACGTCGCTGCAGGTTGTCGGCGTCGGCGATACAACGAACCTCAGCCAGGCGTTCGGCGGTGTCGAGCCCGGCATGGAGTATCTGCTGCGCGGCTCGCTGAGCATCGAGGCGATCTCCACCGGCACTGTCACCTTCACGCTGTACTGGCTCTCTGCTGATGGCCAAGTCGTTGCGACCGACGGCACGCAATCCGTTGCGTCTTTGTCTGCGACCCAGGCATTCACCCTCTACGGGTCGACGTACCGGGCTCCTACCGGCGCAGCACAGGTGAAGGTCGAAGTCGCGTGGAACTCATTCACCGGTACGAGTCACGCCGACGACTTCTCTCTCGAAAAGATCTAAGGAACAGCCATGACTATCACAGTCGGAAATCACGCCGTCGCACTCGAAGTCGGCTCCATCATGACAGTCACGGCTGGCGCCGCCGGTTGCACCGTGACTCGTACAAACGCGTCGGGGGCATCGCTCGCGACGCCGCTGGCCGCAGGGGTCACGACCTTCGGGCCGTACTTCCGCCGCCAGAGCTTCACACTCGTTGATGGGTCGAACGCTTCGTCGTTTCAGATCAACGCCATCGAACAGCGGCCCGATCTCGGCGTGACGTGCGCAATCGCTGGCGACTCGCGCGTTCAACAGCACTATGACCAAAGCTCGACTGCAATCACCGGCCGTCCGCGGTGGTTCACGTTGGGCAACGCGCTTGCTCGTCAGCGTCTGAATCTCGTGGCGAACGCTGGTGTTTCCGGCGACACCGCGCAGGGGCTGTTGAACCGGCTCTCGAACGCGACGTTCGGAGCAGGCTTCGGCGCTATCGGTAGTCAGGCCGCCGTCGTGACAACTTCCCCCGGCGTGATTCCATTCGCGCCGCGGTATTGTTTCGTGTCGATTGGTTTCAACGACATCATCACGAATGGTGGGACGGCATCAGCAACGATGCCGATTATCATCAAGATCTACAAGGCGCTCTTCGCCGCCGGGATCACTCCGGTCGCACTCACGATTCCTTTGCCGGCATTCGCTACCGGCGGCATGACGACTGCGAAAGCGCGGGAACTCGACAACCTGAACCGGAAGATCCGTGACTATGTCGCGGCGACTCCGGGCATGCAGATTGTCGACATCTACAACTCGATGCTCGCGCCGACTTCGGCGAACATCGAGTCGCTGTCGACGTACTTCCGCGATGCGACGGTGCACGAGAACAATCTCGGCGGTTATCGCGAAGCACAAGCACTGAAATCGTGGATTCTCGCGACGATCCCTTCGTACACCGACATCTTGCCGGCATCGAACGCTGCGACGATCGCCGCAGACGGTGCGATTCTTCAGCTTCAACCGAACCCGTTGCTCACTGGTTCGACTGCTGCGACCGGCACGAACGTCTCGGGGAATATCCCGACCGGCGGCATCTCGATCAACCGCGGCGGTTCTCCGTCAGCGTGCGTCTGTTCGGTGGCTTCGCGCGCGGACGGGTTCGGACAAGATATGTCCATGGAAGTCACCGCTACCGCAGCTGGTGACGCATACGAAGCGCGATTCCCGAGTCAACATGCGAACGCCGTCGTCGGTGCGACGTATATCGCTGTCGCCGAGATCTCGGCCTCGGGTGCCGGTGGCGCGGCGCTGACGAGTGCCGGGAATCTGTCGGGTATTCAGTTTTACTTGCAGTACTACGACGGAACCACGAACTATTTTTCGTGGGAGAACGCGTGGGCTTCCACCGACGGACCCTACCCCGAGTCGTTCACTCTGGTCTCGAAGACTCGGCCGCTGACGATCCCCGGTACCGGCACGCCGTCGATCTTCCGGATCAATCTCACTGCGACGTTCGCTGGCGCGGGCACCGCGCGACTGACGATCGGGCGGGTCGGTCTGATTCGGATCAGCTAAAACACGTTGAAACATCTAAGCTCTAACCACGATCTAAGAACGGGGATACGATGATGGTCCCCGCTTCCCCCTTGCAAGGAACAGCCCCCATGTCCACCGTCAACGGCACCATCGAGAACGACCCCAACGCAACCTACCCCGACGGCACCGCCGCCGTCGGCCTGCTCCTCACCCTGACCGAAACCACGACCGGCGCCCAGGTCAAGCAGACCGCGGCGATCGGCGCCACGAGCATCAGCGTCGTGGTCACCGTGCCCGGCACCTACGCCGGCACCATCAGCCTGGTCGACGCCGACGAGGCGCCCATCGGCCCCGTCGTGCCGGCCGACGCCACGATTGTCGTGCCCACGGCCCCGGTGACGATCACCATCGCCACGCCGACCAAGCTGACCCTGTCGGTGGCGTGATGTGCGACTTCTGCCGCCTGGTCCGCGTTCTCGCGCGGCTCTGCCGGCCGAAGCCGCCTCACCCGAGGCTGGTCAAGATCCCGACGCCCACGAGGCTACGGCTCTACCTGCTGGACTGACCAAGGCCCCGAAAGGGGCCTTTCTCTTTGCGGCTTGACATCGAAGCTCTAACTTAGAGTAAACTGCCGCGCATCGGCGGCGCCACGATACGGCGCGAACCCTGCGCAGGTCCGAAGCGAGATTCGGCAAGGAACCCGAGTCTCTAACTTAGACCCCGCAGGAGGCACACCAAGTGCTTACCAATTTCTCGCTGCTCACGAACGAGCAGAAGACCATCTGGTCTCGCGACACCTGGCGCAATGCCCGGAACATGTCCTTCGTCAACCGGTTCCTGGGTTCCGGTCCGAACTCGCTGATCCAGCACATCACCGAGCTGAAGCAAAGCGAGAAGGGCGCCCGCGCCGTGATCACGCTGCTGGCGGACCTGGTGGGCGACGGCGTGGCCGGCGACCGCACCCTGGAAGGCAACGAAGAATCGATGCTCACCTACGACCAGGTGATCCGCATCGACCAGCTGCGCCACGCCAATCGCCACGAAGGCAAGATGGCGAACCAGAAGAGCGTCGTCGAGTTCCGCTCGAACAGCAAGGACGTGTTGTCCTACTGGCTCGCGGACCGCATCGACCAGCTCGCGTTCCTGACCCTCGCCGGCATCAGCTACACGCTGAAGCCGGACGGCTCGACCCGGTCTTCGTCGGATCTCCCGTTCCTCGAATTCGCAGCCGACGTGGCCGCGCCGAGTTCGAACCGCCGCCTGCGCTGGGATGCGACGAACAAGACGCTGGTGGCGAACGCCGCGTCGAGCGCTGTGACCTCGGTCGACTTCCCGACCTGGAACATGTTCGTGCAGCTCAAGGCCTACGCCAAGACCCGCTACATCCGCGGCGTCAAGGAATCGGGCGGCCGCGAGACCTATCACGCGTTCCTGACCCCGCTGGCCATGGCCAAGCTGAAGATGGACCAGGACTACATGCTCAACCTGCGCCACGCGATCACGCGCGGCGACAAGAACGAGCTGTTCACGGGCGACGCCGTCAACATCGACGGCATCTACCTGCACGAGTTCCGCCACGTGCCGAACACGCTGGGCGCGGCCTCGGGCTCGAAGTACGGCAGCTCGGGCACGGTCGACGGATGCCAGGTTCTCTTCTGCGGCGCTCAAGCGCTGGGCATGGCCGACATCGGCGAGCCCGAGTGGAACGAGAAAGAGTTCGACTACGGCAACCAGCAAGGTATCGAGCTGGGGAAGATCTTCGGGTTCCTGAAGCCGAAATTCGGCTCGATCTACGAGGGCAACTCCACCGAAGACTTCGGCGTCATCTCGACGTACGTGGCTCAGCAATAAGGAGGCCCAGATCATGGCCAAGCTCAATGCCTCGCGCACCGCGCAGTACGCCCTCCACGCGGAGTTCGTCTTCAACCTGACGGACACCATCCTCGCCACCGATGGCACCGTCAAGGCGTTCTCGGTCGCCGCGCCGATCGCCGACGTGATTCCGCTCCCGCCGAACGCCATCGTGATCGGCGGCGACGTGACCGTCGAGATCGCCTCGAACGACTCCAGCACCGCGACGATCACCGTCGGCGACTCGGGCAACGCGACGCGCTACCTGGGTGCCACGAACATCAAGGCGACCGGCCGCACCGTGCTCGTGCCGACGGGCTACGTGGGTGTCGGCGAGAACGTCCGCATCGCGCTCGCGAACGCGGGTGCCAACGCCACCGCCGGCAAGGTCACCGTCCGCGTCACCTACGTCGTGCGCGGTCGCGCCAACGAGTCACAGATCGCCTGATCCCCGGCACCTTCGCCGCTTCGCAGGCCGAGCCGCGTGCATTTGCCCGTAGCTCGGCCTGTTTCACAACTGGAGTTCACACATGAAATTCGTCATGCCCAGGGACATCACGATCCCGTCCATTTTCGGCCATTCCGTCGAGTTCAAGAAGGGCGTGCCCACACACGTTCCCCCGAAGCTCTGGCCCGAGGCCATGGCCGCCGATGGTGTCGCCGAGGACACCGAACTCGTGCTCGAAGCCGAGAAGGAACAGACCGCGGCCGAGCGCCTGAAGCAGATCTTCATGGCGTACGAAGAGATCATGAAGCGCGGCGAGCCGAACGACCTGGCCAAGGGCGGTGAGCCCCATGCGCGCGTCGTGTCGGGCCTGGTGGGCTTCTCCGTGTCGGTCGCGGAACGCGATTCGAGCTGGGCTGCTTTCCAGAAGAAGTTCGGCGAGTCGAAGTGATCCATGGCTGAGCCCGCAAGCACGGTCGGCATCGGTATCAGCGTAGCGTGCACGACTGCCGTTGCGTGTATCGGTACGACTGTCTCTGCGGTGCTCGGCATCGACATGACGACTTTCCTGTACGCATTCGCGGGTGGGTTCTTCGGTCAGGGTCTTGACCCCGAGAAGAGCATCCCGAAGGCCATCGCGAAGTTCGTCCTGTCGAGTTTGATCTCAGCTCTCGCAGCCACGGCGCTCAGCAAGTTGACGCACATCGAAGAGCCGACTGTTCGGTACCTCACTGCGGTCGGCCTCGCCTTTGGCTTCTACCCGATCACCAAGACGCTGATCAAGGTTCTGCCAAACATCGTCGTCGAAGGTATCCGGAGGGCCTTCGGACTCCCGCCTATTGCGCCTCGGCCGCCTTCGGATGGAGGACAGCCATGATGGAGTTCTTCGCATACAGCGCTGCGGCGCTAGGGTGCGTTTGCTTCGCAGCGTACTTCCTTCGCATGGTGAAGCTGCACTACAAGACTCAGCGCATTGACTACGTCGCTCTGCATGGATTCCTCGGGGCCGGATTGATCGTTGCGATTGCCAAGCTGCTCGTGACGAAGACTGTCGACATCGACTCGATGGCTGCGATCGGTACCGCTATCTCTCATCTCAGCGTCACTCATCAGCGCGGCGTCAAGTTTGTTCCACCGGCATACATGAATTCGAAGGCTGGCAATCTATGAAGCTCACTCTGGCTCGCAAGAACTTCAGCTCGGACTCGACGATCGGAGAACTCGCGATCAATGGCAAGTTCGAGTGCTACACGCTCGAAGACGTGGTCCGCCCCAACGGGGTAAAGATCTACGGTGAGACCGCGATTCCCGCTGGCAACTACAAAGTCGACATAACGTTCAGCCCGCGCTTCAAGACGATGCTGCCGCTGCTGATCGACGTGCCGAACTTCATCGGCATCCGCATTCATCCGGGGAACTCCTCGGGAGACACCGACGGCTGCATTCTCGTCGGGCAGACGCGGTCGACCGATTTCATCGGCAACTCGCGCGCGGCATTCAATGCCCTGTTTGCCCAGCTCCAAGCCGCGAAGTCCGCGGGCGAAGACATCGCGATCACGGTGGGCTGAGATGTTCGCCGCGTTCTCCAGTATCAAGACCGACCTGATCATCGCCGCGCTCGCGCTGGCGTGCGCCGGCCTGGCCGTCTGGAGCTACGGGCACAACCAGTACCGCGACGGCGTGGCGGACGGCCAGACCGCGATGCGCGAGCAGGCCCAGAAGGATCTCGATGCTGCCGTCGAAAAGCAAAAGGCAGAGGACGCGAGTGTCCGGGCCAACGTGGAGAGTGCACATGTTCAGGACGTTCAACGTGCGGAAGCTGCTGCTTCCGCTGCTTCTGCTGCTCAGTCAAGCGTTCGCCGGCTGCAGCAGCTTCTCGCCGCTGCCCGTAGTGCCCCCAGCGCCAGTGATCCCGGACCCGGACGCCTCATTGATGACGCCGCCGAAGTCAGTCGGCGCTTCAGCGAGTGCGTCGGCCAATATCAACAGGTGGCTGCAGGAGCTGAGTCCGACGCCAACAAAGTGATCGGTCTGCAGAGCTACATCCGTTCGATCAAGAAGAACGTTGACCGATCCCCAGCGGGGGGTGGGGGTCTTCGTGCCGGGTTCATGTTGCCGGCTTCCCAACCCCCCGCTTCATTCGACCTGGTAACGCCATGACTCCGGTTCAACTCCTCGCGAAGTTCCGCAGTCAGTCGGGCGACAAGGCCGACCCGCCGATGTGGGCCGACGACGAGATCTATGGGTACATGGACGAAGCGCAGATCACGTTCGCGCGGCTGACCGACGGCATTCGCGACAGCGTGTCTTCGATCTGCTCGATCGTCGTGACGCCGACCGACACGTACACCGCGCTCGATCCGCGGATCTTGCGGGTGTTCGACGCGAAGGATCTCACGGCGCTTCGTGACTACAAGATCTACAACCATACGGACCCGACAGTGCGCGGGTTCTCGCGTACGGCGAACCTGAATTACTTCGTCATCGGCGAGAGCGAGAACATGCTGCGCGCCGTCGATCGGCCGAGCGCGAACACGACGATCAATCTCACAGTCGGGCGTCTGCCTCTTACCTCTATCGTCGACAGCACGTCGTCGTTCGAGATCCGCGACGAGTACGTGGCGTACTTGATCGATGGGATGTTCGAGCTGGCGTACCTGAAGGACGACGCGGACACATACAACCGCACGCGGAGTGAATCGTTTGCAGCGCGGTTCAGGTCGCGCTGTGCCGAAGCGAAGCTCGAACTGGAGCGCCGCAACTACAAGCCCGGCCTCATCGCTTATGGCGGCCTCTAACGTCTAAGTAAGAAGTAAGGAAGATCATCATGGCATTCGGTGAAGTCGGACAAGCTGAGTTCATCCGCGATTCGAGCGGCGCGATCACCGGCATGCGCATCGGCGCAGTCACGATCAACCTCACCGGCGGTGGCGGTGGGGGAGGGTCATCGACCTATGCGGGCCTCACCGATGCGGCCTCGGTTGATCTCACCACGATCAACACAGCGCTATCCAACGCACTGAGTACGCTGTCGTCGGCAGTGTCCGCGCTGACCTCGTCAGTCAGCGGCAAGGTCGCGAAGGGCGGCGACACGATGACCGGTCCGCTCGTGCTCGCGGCCGATCCAACTGCAGCGCTGCAGCCAGCGACCAAGCAGTATGTTGACGCCGGTTCGGTCCTGACTCCGATCCCGGTGTCGGCGGATCGAGTTCTGACCACGGCGGACGCACAGGCGCCGCTCATCTGCACCAGTTCCCCGGTACTGACCGTCCCGCTCGGGTTCATGCGGCGCGTCGAGGCCAAGGGGACCATGACCTTCGCCGCTGCCTCTGGCGTGACGGTCAATGAGGCACGCACGAGCGGCGCTGCGAATCCCTGGTGCACGCTGGTCCCGACGGCAACCAACGTCTACGACATGGTGGGGGGTAAGCCGTGATCTCGACTGGCGTACTGGCGCAGGCGATCGAGACCGCCTACCAGACCCAGGCCCACCTGATCATCCTGCCCGGAACCACGGTGCGGGTGCCGATCACGCCTGGCGTGACCCAGGTGCGCCTGCAGGGCATCGCTCCGGGCGGCCCCGGTGGCGGCGGCAAGACCGCTGGCGGTGGCGGTGGCGGCGGCTCGGCCGGCGAGTACGTCGGCTCGGCGAGCCTCGGGAAGCTATACAACCTGCCGGCGACGACGAAGGCAATCGACTTCTACAACGGCTTGTTGGGCACCCCTGGACGGGCGAATGCTCCGTCGTCGACCGACGGTGTAAATGCCCAGAACAGCACGGCCTATGCCGTGCTGGCCAACAACACGACCGTACTTCTGCAGTCGCTACGCGGCGGCGCGCGCGGGTTCAGCGCGGTGGGTGTGAACGGTGGCAACGGTGCCAGCTCGCCCAACGGTGAGATGGTCGGCGGAGCTGGCAGCAACGCGGTCGGTACGCGTGGTGGCACGGGCAACTTCCCCGGCGACATCGCGAGCTACATCACCGCGGGGAACGTCGTACCTGGCGCGAGCGGCGGCGGGGGCGGCTTCTATGAATCGACCCGTTCGAATTCGACCGCCGGCACGGGTGGCTTCGGTGGCGCCGCTGATTCGATCAACGGCAACGCCGGGGTCAACAACCAGGGCGTGAACGGCGGTGCCGATGCAGGGGCGGGCGGCAACAACCCCGGCTTCAGCTGGACCCAGGGCTACAACGGCAAGGCTGACTCGTACTCCGCTGGTGCTACCGACAGCATCATCAACACGGCCTATGGCTCCGGTGGCTCGGGCGGCGTAAGCGGCAGTCCCGGCCGCAAGGGCGGCCTCGGCTGCTGGCGGATGCTGGAGATCGCCGGCACGAACCCGCCGGGGGCCTGGCGCGGTGCCGAACGCCTCTACAACGGTCCGAGGGTCTTCCCTGCGACGTTCATCCGCCCAGTCGAGCCGGGGTGGCCTGGCCCGGCTGGCGGCTACGGCACGCAGTATTCCGCGCCGGCCTACGCCGGCAGCATCGGGGGCCTGCGGGCATTCGGCTGGGAAGATGGCGTCGGCACTTTGGCGAACGGCACGCACGTCGGCGCGGCCGGCCCGGCGCAGTCGATCATCTCCGACCCAGCGAATCCGACCTGGACCTGGTACGACGCGCGCATCGCTGCCGCGGCTGCGCTCGGGCTGAAGATCACGATCTCGTTCTTCGGGACTCCGCGGGTCAAGTCGACCAACCCGAGTATCACGGACGAGTTCACGGGAGTGCCCTGGGCGAACCTCGCCGATCTGTCGGCGTTCGTCACGACGTTCCTGACTCGATACGGGTACGGAACGATCGATCGAGTCGAGTGCTGGAATGAACCGGCCGGCGGCAACTTCTTCACCGGCTCGATGGCGCAGCTGGTCGATATTCACCACACGATCAAGACCGCCGCGAAAGCGGTCGACTCGCGGTTCGTCATCGTCTCGGCCGGGTGGATCGGGTCAGGCGATGCACTGAAAGGCGTTCGCACGTTCCTGAACGCGAGCGGCGCAGTCAACACCAGCGTCAAGGGATATCAGACATTCGACAGCTGGGGGGCTCACCCCTATGACTGCTCGCCGAACGAAATGTCGGCCAACACGTCGAACGTCGGCGACGCGCTCTTCAGCTCGAACAAAGGCTGCATCGCGGAAGCGATGGAGGAAGTCATCTCGCTCGGCGGTACTTGGGGCGGCTTCGACGTAACCGAGTGCGGCTTCACCAACCCGATGTACGCGCTGGCGGACGACGGCCAGCGTGGTCTCTTCTTGGCCAGTCACTTGCTGAATGCGTTCTGTCTCGGAGCGAATACCTTCAGCCCATTCCAGATCAAGTCGGGACTCAATACCGACAACTCGGGGCGTAAGTGGTTCGGGCCAACGTCCGAAGCGCTGTGCGCCAGCGTGTTCGCTTGGTTCAAGCGATACATCGTCGGCTACTCGATTGCATCGATCAAAGAACAGATCAACGGCACGTCGCAATCGTGGCGTATTACCAGGGGGGATGGCGCGACGTTTTATATCGACGCCGCCACGTTTCTCGTAGCCGCGCCGCCAGCTCCTCCTCCGTCTGTCTCTGCTGACTACACGGCCCGATCTACCGCGGCCGGTGTTGTCTGGTCGCATGACATCAGCGCCAAGGAAGAGATCACGTCGTTCCTGACGGGGTCTTCGGCCGGTGTGCTCGAAGCGGGTACGGCCCTTCATCCTTCCAAGGTCACGGTGCCGGTGCTGGGTACCGCGATGCGCTTCTACGCGCTCGGGGCGAAGATCACTTCGGACTTGTTGGTCAGTGGTGGCGTTGGGCCGCGGCCGGTGACGATAAATGACGCCACCTATTGGCCCGACCCGGCCGCGACGAACCCGATGACGGGCGCGCCATACGGCAGTTACTACGTGCACACCACGGCCGAGTTCGCCGATCAACAGAACAACCTGTGGCTCGTCACCGCCAAGTCGGGCAACACTCTGACCGTGACCTATCAAGCCCAGAGTGGTCAGCCACTGTACGGAGCACAAAAGGACTGGGTGGCGGCGAACACCGTCTATATCGGTCACCAGTGCGGAGTGAACTGGTCGCGACTGTTCTCCGCGTTGAAGGCGGACAGTACCGGGCGCGTGGTCGACGACATCAACAAGCCGGGCAAGATCCTGCGGAGCGTCAACGACCAAACCAATTTCCCGCATGGTGGCCAAGCCTTCGGGTATGCGTGGTACGGACATGCTGACGAACAAGCTGCTCACCCCACGTGGCGGCCGAGTGACTACGGCCCGGTCAATATCGACAGCGTTCTTCGCTCGAACGTGTGGGACGGGGATGAATTCTGGCTGCAGTGGCGCCAGTACGTCGACCCGCGCATGCTGGCTCTGAACGTCCCCAACTACAACAATGACAATCGCTGGGGTCGCAAGACTTTCATGCTGCAGTCGCAGATGACGGTGCCGCAGCAGCTGGCCATGGGGTACGGGCCGGGCGGCACGCGCTATCAGATCCCGTCGACTCCGGAACCCGTCGTTGCCATCGCGGCGTATTCGGTCAACGGCGGACTCGCAGGCCGACTCATCGAAGGCACGAACCATTCCCTCCAGCCTGGCGGTCCGTACGACCTCACCGCGATCAACGGCACGGCAGATGCTCCGGTCGGGTCCGCCTACGAAAACCCGAGCGGTCAGTGGGTGACGTTCCTCTTGCACGTCAAGGCGGGCCACAACTGGGACCCGACTGGCAACCCCACTGCTACGGGTGTGCAAGACACCACTGTCGAGTTGTACGCAGCGAAGTTCAAAGAGACGGTCTACACCAAGGTCATCTCGAAGACCAACGAAGCAATCATCTTCGGTTCCAGCGGTCCGACGGAGAACACCTGGACAACGGCATTGCCGGGTTGGAATGCTGTGTCCCTGACTGGGTACTTGAATATGGAGTTGGGGGCGATCCCGCCCGCAGCTTCGTATTACATGGACTTCGGTCAGATCATCTTCGCAGCTGGCAACTCGGCAGTGATGCCGGCATGCCCGAATGACTGGCCGTTCACGCTCCCGGCCGCCGGCACTATCGGCCAGCTCGGATCGAGCGTGCCGAACGACACCGCTGCGAACGGCAGCGGCTTCACCGCGGGCGATGTTCAATTCAACTTGCCGAAGGTGCTGGGTGCGTGGGGTAGTGCGCAACTCGTTCGGATCTACGACGCCAACGGTGCGTTGAGCGATCTCCTGTACGTCGTCTATGGCGGTGGTCACGGCGACACGGGCTATGACGGTGTCATTGCCTGGCGCGCGAGCACGAACGCATGGGAGCTGATGCTCGCTCCGTCGCGCGTCGACCCAGTGGCGACCGCTGACACCGTGCACGGCGAAGACATCGCAAATCGTCCCGCCAGTCAGCACATGTACTTCAACTTGCTGGCTCTCGACAGCAACGAAGCAAGCAGTCCTTGCATCGTTCAAGCCTATGGCTCTGCTGTTGGCTCCGGTGCGATCAGCGCTGCGCAGGCGCACGCGTTCAATCTCGTCTCGAAGACTTGGAGCCGCTTCGGAGACTCCGGGACCATCACGCCGTCGTCTATCGTTCAATGCTTCGTCAAGGACACGAAGCGCAAGCTGTTCATCCGCTTCCCGTCGGACAACGGTACCAACTACTTCACCTTCGACTACACGAATTCCGCAAACACGTGGCAGTCCGGCACGATGGCTGCGCGGGTCGGCAACTGGGGCAGCGTTGACCAAGTCTCGGGCCTGTACCCGCACTCGAACGAAGCGGGCGGTGTCTATGACCCGGTCTTCGACGCGATCCTGGCCGGCGTGCAATGGGGCTCCGCGTATGCGGGCTCGAACCTCTGCATCTGCGACGCCAACAACATCCCCGCGGGCTTCAGCGTCATCAACTTCACGGGGACCGGTCCGGTCACGATGGGTGGTTTCGGTATCGAGCATCGCAACGGTCAAGGCCGTTCGGCGAACAAGACCGACACCTTCATCATCCTCGATACATCGACGACTCCGCCGACTGGGTACTTCGAACTCAGCCGCCCGGCCGGTGCCACGACGTTCGCAGACCTTGTTTCGGGGACGTGGACCTGGGCGCGTCATGCGCTCACCGGCACGAGCAACTACACGAACTATGCCGCGGGCGAGATGAACTTCGGTCGACCGAAGTACGTGGCTGAGTTCGATGCATGGCTCGTTCAACCGAGCGCCGATCACCCGATGGAGTTCTGGAAGCTATGAGCGAGATGTACGTCTGCCGTGCGACCGGGAAGATCTATGAATCCATGGTGGCGCTCGCCTATTCGTGGGACGGCTCGGCCGCCATGAAGGTGATCCGCGCCGTTGACACGAACGTCTGGTTCACGCTCCCGGCCGCCGAGTTCGACGCGCAGTTCGACAACTACATCCCGACATGACCGCGCCATTCCGCCCCGCCCCGCTCGGACCGTTCCCGGCCGGCGTGAACAACCGCCTGCCGCCGACGCAGCTCGAACAGCGCAACGCGTCGGGCAAGCAGACGTTCCTGCGCCACGCCGTAAACGCGGACATCACCGAAGCCGGCACGCTCAAGCGCCGACTGGGCTACACACGGGTGATCGACGCGACCAAGGCACACAGCCTGTGGGGCGACGAGGACGGGTCTGCGTTCTTCGTCGACAACGGCACGCTGTATGCGCTCTCGGCCGCCGCGGTGCCGACAGCTGTGCGCGGCGGTCTCGACCCGGCCGCCCCGGTCTCCTACGCCTCTCCGGGCGACGGCAGCACCTACTACTCCAACGGGGCCGCTATCGGGCGCGTGCAGGGCGCGGCCGACTTCAGCGTAGGGGTGCCGCGGCTCAGCCCGGAACCGGGCGTCTCGGGGCTCTCAGGGGGCTCGCTGCCGGCCGGCGTCTACCTGGTCTGCCTCACCGCGGTCAACCAGGCCACGGGCGAGGAGTCGGGCTCGACGGTGCCTGTGCAAGTCGAGGTACCGGCGAACGGGAAGATCACGATCTCGAACATCCCTGCGGGCTACGCGCGGATCTACATGAGCCCGGTCAACAGCGACCTCCTGCTCAGCACCGGCACGGCGCAGAACTACAGCGCAGGCGCGACGACCAGCATCACGGTGATCCCGACGCTCGGCGGCCGGTGCCAGACCGTGCTGATGCAGCAGATGCCGCCGGGCAACATCGTGAGGGCGTTCAATGGGCGTTTGCTGGTCGCGAGCGGCACGGTGCTCTTCTATTCGGAGCCCTATGCGTTCGGCCTCTACAACCCGGCGAAGGGATACATCCCGTTCCCCGAGGTGATCTCGGTTCTCGAACCCTGTGGTGGTGGCGTGTTCATCGTCGCCGACAAGACCTACTGGTTGCCCGACCCGATCGATGATTCCCAGCTCTCGGTGAAGTCCCCATACGCGGGATACGCGCGCAGCAGCGCGCGCTCGCCGGATACGACCGATGTCTGGTGGATGAGTCCGAACGGCTATGTCGTGGCGCATGAAGACGGGTCGGTCGAATACCCGCAAGACAAGACCATCGGAGTCCCGACGGCGAAGGCCGGCGCGACGTTGTACCGAGATGCTGACGGCATGAAGCGCGTGACATCGACGCTCTTCGGTACTGGGCCGGATGTTGCTGCCGCAGGTAGCTTCATGGAAGCGGAAATCGTTCGAAAGGAAACAGTGCTGTGATCGATCAACTACGTGGCGGATTCCGCTATCTCGTCGAAGTCCTCAAAGGCGGCGAAGTCGTCGAGTCCGAATGGATCTCGAACCTCGTTCCAACCGAGGGCCTCAACCACTTCCTCACTACCGAGTTCAAAGGAACGTCGCAAGTCGGTACCTGGTACATCGGAATCTACGAGGGCAACTACACCCCGAGCGCAGGCGTGACGGCCGCGACGTTGCCGGCCGCCGCGACCGAGTCAACGGCCTACGCCGAGACGACGCGCGTGGCATTCGTGCCAGGCACCGTAGCAGCTGGTGCGCTCGACAACTCCGCGAGCCGCGCCGAGTTCACGATGAACGCCACGAAGACGATCTACGGCGGCTTCATGTCGTCGTCGTCGGCCAAGGGTGCGACGACCGGCGTGCTGGTCTCGGCCGTCAAGTTCTCTTCTCCCAAGGTACTCGATTCGGGCAGCGTGCTCCGGATCACTGCGGGCTTCACTCTCACGTCCAACTAAGAGGCACATAGCATGTCAATGCAACTTTCGACCGGGCTGCGCAACAAAATGCTCGACACGAACCCGCTGAAGACAATCTTCGCCGCGGGGTTCATCAAGATCTACGGTGGGGCCGTTCCGCCCGATGCCGATTCGGCACTCGGGAGCGCGACGCTGCTCTGCACGATCAGCAACAACAGTACCGGCACTGGCATCAATTTCGCCTCGGCCGCGGCCAGCGGTGTCCTTCAGAAAGCGTCGGCGGAGGTGTGGAGTGGCGTCAATGCAGCATCCGGCACCGCGACGTTCTTCCGTCATGTCGCTGTTGGTGATGACGGTACTTCGTCTACGACGCAAGCGCGCATTCAAGGATTGGTCGCGCTCGCGGGCGGGGAACTGAACCTGACGAGTGTGGCGCTGGTAAACGCCGCAACGCAGACCATCGACTATTACTCGGTGGCGTTGCCGACGCTGTAAGACATGCCCAGCGTAGTCTTTTTTGACGACCAGTTCTCCGGCTCGGGGGACAATAACGGCGCTTCTCCGGATACGCTGGGCTTCAACTCGTTTGCGTGGTCGACGGGGAACGGTACAGCTGTTCGCTCCTCGGGAAAGCTCACCACGACCAGTCCGTACCCGACCGGGAGCTTCATTACTTCGTCATCCTACGGAGAGGATGGTTCGACCCCCGATCACATCGCCTACACCCCGGCGGGCGGCTGGGATATGCGGTTTTCGTGGACTGCGGCGCCCACTCTCGACACGTCTAAATCGGCGATAGGTGTCGGCGGCCGGCATGCGGGCTACACCTTTCAGGATGGGTTCACGATTCAATGGGATGGCTCTCAATGGATCATGAACGTCGCTGGCTACAGCATCACCCAACCGGTGACTCTTGCCGGCGGGGGAACGTATCTCGGATCTATCAAGGTGATTCCGGGTACAACGATCTTGACGTTCGGAGCCACGGTGGTGACCGTGTCGAACTCGTACACCAGTTCGGACCGTCTCGACCTGGACTACTTGAATATCCAGCAATCCACTGACTCGACTTTCGATTACGTCACGATCTATAGCATCGACGCTCCGCCCCCTGAAGACACGCCCGACTTCTGGACAATGTTCGTCGGTACCCATGAAGTACCCTAAGTTATGGGACGGCTCGTCTCCGATCGGTGAAGCTCAGACCCGCGCTCAGCAGGGCATCGATGCTCCGTTCCTGACGACCTACGGGCCGGATTCGGTCAGCTACAAGAAGAACGGGTTCTATGAGGTGTTCGTCAACAAGCCTGTGAAGGTGGTTGACTACCTCTGGGGGCATCAGACTCTCGGCACCAGTGGCTTCGAGATGCTGACGACGAATCCGGAGAAGAAGCACAAGACCGAATACTCCTACGGCGTCACGACCTACGAGATCACGCCTTGGAAGGCGTTCGTGGGCGACGACTACATCGCTCGCATCACCGGCCTGGCCGACACGACGGGTACGAGCCATGACGGTGTGATGTATCACTTCTCGATCGCGCGCGCGAGCATCGCGAGCCGGGAGTACAGCGCGACCGAGCTAGGGCACGAGAAGAAGACGATCTCCTTCGCTGACACGTTGCCGATCGTGCCGCCTGACCCGATCGGTGACCCCATCGGGTATGCCGCGTTCCTTCTCACCGTCACGACCGTGCCGACTGGTTGGGACAACGACACGAAGCGATACCGATACTTGACTTCTTATCTTGAGAACGTCGTCACATACGAGGCGTTCGGCGGCTTCCTGATCTCGCCGCGGCCGCACATCCTCATCGGCGCGACGGGCGACTATTCACTGACCGAGACGACGTACACCGCGACTGATCTGCCGGCGATAACTGGCGTAGACAACCTGGCGACGGGTCGACGCTGGGCGTCATGGACGCTCATGCCTGAGTGCATCGGTCGTGGGAAAGCGATCTGCTTCCGCGCGCCGCTGAACAACTACATCGGCGTGCGCAACAGCCACACCGATGTTCATACCGGGTTGCCGGTTGTCGACCCCGGCTACTCCGATCCTCCAGTCTACGGCCCAATCAAGCTCGTGCTGACGACCGACCACGGAGATACCTGGACCGAGCATGACGCGGACTTCCTGACGCCGTACATCTACACGAACCTGACCGACCCTGGTGTGACTGAAGGCATCGGCCCTGATGACGATAACCTTCCCTCTCTCGGCTTCTACAACGACTCTCAGTTGATGTACATGCTGAAGAACATGAAGGTTGTCTATCTGGGTAGCAACAAGTCGCTCGTGATCGTGCCGAATGCGTACATGCAGGGTGATCCGGACTACCAGGCTGCGGGCGGGCCGCCGTACAACATCGGCGACATCGGCGCGGTGTTTCGTTGCATCGCGTTCATCGGTACTGGCGGCACTGGGTACACCAAGATCACTTGGCCGCTCGAAAACTTCCTGGTGAACATGACTGGTGGGTATCGCGAGAAGCGGAACCCGGACCTAAGCAATTCGGTGACGACCAACCCAATCCCTGGCACGACGTTGCTCGGTTGGATGCGCCCGCTCCCGATGGCGTTCGGCAACGGCTGTGTGTACGTCCCGACGCTCTACGACGAGGGCACGTTCGGCTTCGTGTGGCGCATCGTATTCAGCCGCGACTTCGGGGCAACGTGGACTACTTCTGCACCCGTGCCCGAGGCAATCGTCGCGCCGTCGATCAACAAGCCGACATCTGCCGGGAATCCTGGCCAGGGCGGGATCTACGGCATCGTCGTGAAGCCGTATGTGAACTCTGGTAACCCCGGCAAGATCATCTTCGCCGCACCGGACCATGCTGCGGGCACGCTGACATTCATGTCGACCGATGGTAACTTCGTCGATTGGAAGACGCTCTATACCCTGCACCCTGGTCCGTCGAGCCTCGACTCTGGTGCGTACTTCAGCGCCTGGACGATGGATCACTATTTCGCCAACTACGCCAAGAGTGTGTACGCGGCATTCCCCGGTGAGTTCGACAAGCCATGAGCAACAAACTGATCAAGGACACAATCACGGTCAACACGACACGTGAAGTTGTCATTCCGGGGTACACGATCCCGACGACGTTCATAGAGTACCACTGGGTAGGACCGTCCGTGCCGCCGCCTGCGAATGCAGTATCGCAACTCATTGGCGGCAAGGAATACCCAATCGGCAGCGGCGGGGTCAGTGTCTTTGCCTCTGCTATAAAAGTAGCCGTCGTGACATCAGGTTCGATCGTGATCCCGCCGCGTACGGTTACAGTACCCGCCACGGTTGAAAGTCTGAATGTCGGATGGAACGCTGGTGCGTTGTCGATCAAGTCGCTTCAGACGGATCTTGTATTCAGCTTCAAAGCGCCACGATCTCTCACTGGCGCTATTGTTGGGTTAGCTTTTTACAGCCCATACCGCATGAACCCATCGATCGGGTTCAATTTGTATGGCGGCAATGTGAGCAGCCGCGACAATGGATCAGTAGACCACGATCTACGGGTCGCGTACGCCGAAGGCGCCACGTTCACGATTGTGCGCCACGGCGACACGATCTTCATGACTGTGAGCGAACTGCTCGACGGGACGTTGAATTACTTGCTGTACTACTCCTCGCCGCACAACGAAGCACTTGATCCTGGTGCAGGCACTCCAAACGACCGGACTATCTTTGTCGGACACACGGGACTCTACGTACCGCCGTACAACTACCTTTACGCCGATGCTGCGTTGTACACGGCTGGCGACTATATCTACGATCCAGTGCTTCGGCCTGTCGTTGCTGCTGATTTGGTTATGCGCCCGATGGCCATGAACGCGGGCCGCGCGGTTGTGGATGTGGCGATGAACCTGCTCCCCCTGCGCATGGTCAGCGGAGCGGTGGACAAGTCGCCGCTGACCATGCTACCGCTGACCATGATGGCGTCGAACTACCCCGTTGGCGGGGTCGCACTGCGTATGGCGCCGATGGAGATGTACAGCTACGCAACGGACTTTCTCGTCGCGAGCGGTTCGAATATGTCCATGGAACCACTGACTTTTGTCGGTTTCTCGTACGTGGGCTCTGGCGGCGCGACGATGACAATGAAGCGCTTGGCGATGCTGGCGGCGGACCATCCCTACGGCGAGGCGAAGCTCGCTATGGAGTACCCCATGGTATTTGCGCGCAGTGATCCGATGGGTACCGGATCGATGATCCAAGTCGTCAACATTCCTCCAACGATGATCGGCTCGGTACTCATCGCTGCGCTGATGAACGAGAGCGGCGTCATCACCGACGCCATGACGTTCACCACGCGCGAGGAAACCTCGATCGTCTCGCTGCTCGCGGTGACTCCGATCTTCGACGCGATCAGTGCCGACATCTCGGCGGTGATGATGTCTGCGATCAACATGCTGGCCGGCGTGCCGCTGGCGGACGAAGACAACCAGACGTGGGTGATGAACCTCAACACGTCCGCGAGCTACTCGTACGAGCAGTACGACTTCAACAGCTTCGCGCGCATCGGCGACAGCTACTACGGCGCGCGCAGCGATGGCGTGTACCTCCTCGAAGGCGACGACGACAACGGCCAGCCGATCCGCGCTTCGATGGGCTTCGGCAAGAAGAACTTCGGCACGCTGAAGCAGAAGCGCATCGAGGCGTGCTACGCGGCGATGTCTTCGACGGGCGTCATGGTGCTGAAAGTGATCGTCGATGAAGGAAGCCCGCAGGCGGCCGAGTACCTCTACACAGCCCGTGGGTTCAAGGAGTCGCTCGAAACCCAGCGCTTCGACACGGGCCGCGGTATCAGGGCGAACTACCTGACGTTCGAGATCTACAACAAGGACGGCTGCGACTTCGAGCTTGAACAGCTGGAGTTCGCGATCGTCGACATCAACCGGAGGCTCTAATGCCGAGTCCTGCATTTACCTATTCCGGCCCGTCGGTCGGCGCGGCGTTCACCGCTGGCGTGTTCAACCTGTCATGGGATCTGGCCGCGGCGAAGTCCGTCGATGCATTGACCCGCACCGATGCAGCGATTGCGCTCGCTTCGACGGCGCCGACGATCGCAGCGACGCCGACCGTGGGCGTGACGCTGCCGACCGCACCCACTGCACCGACGCCCCTCGACCAGACCGCGGCGCTGTCGTTGTTCGAGACAGCGAAGAACGAAGTCGTGACGTTGCTGACGAGTTCGTTCGATACGTTCCTGACGACGTACTTCCCCGTCGGCAGCGAACTCGCCGCGGCGCAGACCTGGCTCGCCGACGCGATCTCGACCGGCGGCTCGGGGATCAATGCCGCGGTCGAAGATCAGATCTGGGAGCGTGATCGTTCCCGCGTGCTGAAGGATTCCGGCCGTGTTCAAGAGGAACTGATCTCGACCTGGGCCAGCCGCCGGTTTCCCCTGCCGCCTGGCGCTGCGGCGTATCAACTCCTCCAAGCACAGAAGGACGCTGCCGACAAGATCGCGGAATCGTCGCGTGGCACCGCGATCAAGGTGTTCGACACGGAGATCGAGAACGTACGCTTCGCGGTCGACAAGGCGATCAGCCTGCGCCAGATCGCGGTGAGCGCGGCGGGTGACTTCATCCGTGCCATCGCGCTCGGCCCCCAGGTCGGCGCGCAGCTCATGTCTTCGATCGTCGATGCGCAGGCGAAGATGACCGGCGCCGTGTCGGAGTTCTACCGCGCGCAGATCTCGGCCGCTGAGACGAAGCTCCGGGCCGACACATCTACTGCCGAGTTCGACGTTAGAGCCAAAGAGGCGAACCTGCGTGCGGCGATCGAAGCTCTATCTCAGCGCGTGAGTACCGCCATCGCAGCGGCGCAGATGCTCGCTACGCAGGCGGCCGCCTCGCTCAACGCCCTGCACGCCGCAGCGGGTATTTCGGGCAGTGAATCGCTCTAAACTCTCACATCTAACTTAGACGGAGCAAAGATCATGGCGAGCCTTCGAATCCCTGTCGGTGAGGCGTATGACTCGATCCCCGTCGGCGATGCCATGGAGATCCCGCACATCCCCGTCGGGGATGCAACCGAACTGCGCCAGCCGCCCCCGGTGCAGAGCTTGCGGCAGGGTGCATCGCCGGAAGCCACGGCGTTCCGTCAGGCGAACTCGGCGCCCGGCGCCCCTGGCTTCCAAGGGCCGCCCGCTCCCGGCATCCAACCGAACATCACGACGCCGCCCGCAGCTCCTACCTCCGTGCGCGCGGCGCTCGCGCAGAACTTGCGCAGCGCCGGCACCGCGGCGGTGAAGGGCGCATTGCCTGGTGCCATCGGCTACCTCGGGGCGACGGCGCTGCGTGGAGACACCACGCCGCAGCCGGGCCGTGCTCCGGACCCCACGACTGGTGCCGGCGTGATCCCCGGTCAGGCTCCCGGCTACGAAGCGCCGCCTGCGCAGCCCGAGCCCCAGCCGCTCGGCTTCGGCGGCGACAACGAGGTGACGCGGAACATCTCGAACACCCTGAACGCTACGCTGGGTCTCCCGGCCGGCGCGCTCGGGGCGACGCTGCGAGCTGGTGGCGCGGCGCTGCGCGGCATTCAAGGCGCCGACGTGGCGGCGAACACGTTGCGCGGTGCGCAGATCTCGGGCGCTGCGCCTGCCTCGCTGCCGTCGCTGCCCAACGCCTCGCTGCCGACGGGCGTGGCGAACGCCGCGACGCCGGGGGCACAGACCGCGGACCCGAGCATCGGCCCGCAGCTGCCGACGGCACCGCCCGAGAACCAGATCCTTCGCTCGGGCAGCTCGTTCTCAGGCTCGAACATTACCCCCGGCTTCAGCTACTCCGACGGCTCGCCGAGCGGTGGCCAGAACGGACCGGCCGGGCTGCGTGCAGGCGTGACGACGGTGCCGGGCTTCACGCCGAGCGCTTCCCCTGCGCCCGCTGGTCAAGACCCGTTTGGCCCTGGTGCCACGGGCGGCGGTGCGGCGGATCTCGGCGGCAGCGGCCCGCTTGTCACCGCGCGCAACGAGGACCAGTACCAACGCGACCGCGCGAACTACCTCGCCGACCAGGCGATCCGCATGAACCCGCGCCGCGGCGCCGAGCAGGCGAATGCAATCCTTGGCGCGGAAGCGCAGCGTCAGAACGCCAATGCCGGCGTGCAGACCGCGCGACTGCGTGAAGCAGGCGAGAGCACGCGAGCGATGGCCCGCGATCGGACCGAGCGGTACCTCGGCAACCAGAACGCGCAGCTCACCGCTCGTGGCCAGGACGTGACGTTGCGCGGCCAGGACATGACCGCTGCCACCGCGCGCAACGCTGCGCGGATCGACCAGTTCAACAAGGACCGGGCCTACCAGCTCGACGTCCAAAAGTACGGCACCCAGGTCGCCGAGCAGAACCGCACCGCGCGCGAGAGCGCGGACAAAGCGCTGGGCGACAAGCTCGGCACGATGTTCACGACCACGGACGACAAGGGGAACGTGGTGTCGGACAAGGCCAAGGTGGGCCAGTTCACCACGGCCGCGCAGCAAACGCTCGGCGGCCTCATCCAGCGCCTCGAAGCCTCGGGCAACACGGCCGGCGCACAGAAGCTGAGGGACCGTGGCCTCGCCGGCCTCGAACCCGATGACCTTGCCTACATGAAGACGCTGTTCGATCGGCAGCAGCGGCACGCGCAGACGCGTGGCATCGGGCCGTTCTCGGCTGGCGGCCCGGTGAGCAACGACCTGTTCGACTACGCCATCACCGGCAACGATCCGGGCACGCTGGTGCAGAACCGGCTCCGCATGGCGGGCGGCCAGTCGATCGGCGCCAACGACCTCCGCTACACCGAACCGGCGAACGCGTTCCTGCCGGATGCGTTCAAGACTCCGACCGCGGATCTCGGGCCGACGCCGGCCGAGCGCCGTAGCCTGCGGAGCGCTCGCTGATGGGCGCGCTGATCGATGCGGTGAAGGAGCTGGGCGGCAGCGTCCCCGAGGACGACTTCAACACCCCCAGCGAGTTCTCGAAGGGACTGCGCTCCGGGCTGACCAGCGCGAAGGGCCAGCTCAACGCGCTTGGCGCGGCGGCGCTCGACTCTCCCGAGATGCTGCAGCGCAGCAGGGATCTCGCGGCTGAGGCCGCCACGGAAGCCCCGCGCGTGGGCTCCTACCGCGACGTGCACAGCCTGCGCGACGCGGGAGACTACGTGGCCGGGCTCGCGGGCCAGGCTGCGCCGCAGGCGGGCCTCGCGCTCGGCGCTGCGGCCCTGACACGTGGCCGGGCGATCCCGACGATGCTGGCCGGCACCGCGCTGCAGGCGCCGCTGGAGACCGGGGATGTGCTGCAGCGACAGGATGCCGCCGGGCAGACCCCGAGCCTGCGCACTGCCGGCTTGGCCGGCGTGGGCTCGGCCGCGCTGCAGAACGTCGTGCCCGGCCTGGCGGCCGGCGGGCACCTTGGTTCGAGCGTGGTGGGCGGCATCGTCAAGGGCGCGGGCGAGCAAGCCGCGCTCGGGGCAGGGGGCGAAGTGGCGAAACAGCTCGGCGCGGGCACCGGAATCGACCCACAGCAGGCGATTGACGCCGCGGTAGGGGGTGGGGTGCTTGGTGCGGGCTTCGGCGCTGCAGGCGGCTTGACCGGGAAGAAGGCCCAGATTGGTGCATCCGTGGGCGATGCGCTGGGCACGGCGCGCGACGCCGTGGGCTCGGCGACCGACAAGGCGAAGGCTCTGGTCACCGGCCCGGCACCGGACACGACGATCCCCGACCTGATCGCCAAGGGCAAGGCCGCGGCGGATGACTCCGTCGATCGCGTGGCCGAAGGCGTGCCGCTCGGTGACCTGAACGAGTTCTCCACGGCGCAGGGCGGCCGGCTGAGGGAGCTGATGGATCTCTCCGACAGCCAAGCCGCCCAGAAGGCCAAGGCCTGGGGCGAGGAGCTGCTCGGCAAGGCCGGGCTCGACCCGGAGCGTCGACAGCAAGTCAGCGACGCCATGGCGAACCTCGGCGACCAGGCCAGCCAACAGACCGTCGCCGCCGCGAAGAAAGCCCAAGACCTCGGCGAGCAAGCGATCGGCCACGTAAAGAATCTTTACGACAGCCTGGCCGAGAAGATCAAGCCGGCGGCCACCGACGACGCGAAGGCCTCCAACGACTTCAGCGGCATCCGTCAAGCCATCACCGACGAGATCGTTCCGTACTTGCAGCAAGCGAACCCGGAGATTCTCCGAAGCGCAGCTTCGGTCAATCAACTCGCCGACTCGTTGCGCATGTTCATCCAGTACGCATCGAGCAACCGCACGGGTGCGCTGCCGGACAGCATCAAAACGAACCTCGGCCGTGTGTTCGGTCAGGACACGCAGTCCGTGCTAGGCAAGCTGCATAGCGTCATCGGCAACGAAGACCCGGTCGCAACCGAGCGGTACTTCCGCGCGTTGAATGAAATCAACGAGCATTCGAAGACCGCCGGCTCGATCAACGACCTGATCGGGAAGAGCCTCACGGATGAAAGTCAAAACACCCTGCTCGCGAAAGATGTCCCCGGCCTGACGCAAGGGCTCATCAAATGGGCGCGCGGCGACACCACGCAAGGCATGACGCCAGCACAAGCTGCGTTCCACAACAGCGAAGTCGAGGGGTTCCTGAAACAACACTTCGGCGACAAGGCGGACGGTGTCCGTGCGGCGCTGGAGAAGGAAGTTGCGCGGCAACGTGACCCGATGGGTGCGGAGGCGAAGGGCAAGGGCGGTCCGGACGACTCGGGCGGGTTCCACGACACGCCCGAACAGATGCTGACCCCGGAGAACATCGAGACCAAGTACAGCGGTCTCATGCCGTCGCCGGAAGCACATCGTTCGCAGTTCAACAATGAATCCCAAGCCGAACGCCTCATCAAAAAAGCCCAAGCTGAACACCCCGACAAGAACGTGCGGTTCATGTCCGCGCGTGAGTACGCCGAACAAACGGGCATCGGCCGCGACGATCTGAACTCCATGACCAACGGCGAACCGTCGAAGTATGGCGTCGTGGCGATCGAGAAGCAGGCGGACCCGACGAAGCTCAGCAGCGAACAGCTTCGAGCGATGAAACTCGACACGAAGAAGTACGCGAACAGCCCCGGCCGGATCGACATTGGCGGCGAGGCGTTCGACGCGAAGCGCATCACGAAGGCGATGCTGAAAGGCACCGACCAAGGCCCGAGCTATCCGGTGCGTGCGGCTCGCGCGTTCATGGAAGGCATCGCCGCGCTGCAAACCGAGAAGGGCGTCGAGCTGAAGATCCCCGACTCGATGGTGATCGCGCGCATCGGCGATGAAGACCTGACGTTCGGGAAGGCGAAGAAGCTCGACGTGCGCACGGGGACGGACAAGCTCGACGATGCGGACACGAACGCTCTCGTCGAGTCGCGGAAGGCATACAAGGCTGCGGGTCCTGAAGACCGCCAGGAGATTGCCAAGTCCGCGAAGAAGATCGTCGATGCCAAGGCCGAGCGCATCGCCAAGGAACAGACTGCGGAACACGCATCCGAGGAGCCCGGTACGTCGCCGAGCAAGGACGCGCAGATCCATGAAGCGGCGAGCCAGCTCGCGCCCAAGGATCTCGAAGCAACCACGAACCTCGACGGCAGCAACAAGAACTTGCCGGTGACCCGCACGAACGCTGAGGCACTGAAGGGCGTGGTCGATGAGATGGCCGCGAGCCACGTCGCTGCGCAACGGGTCATTGCGGACAAGGCCAAGCAGCTCCTCGATGCCAAGCTGTCCAAGGAAGACGCGATGCGGTTGCAAACCATCGTCGCGCTGAAGAAGCCCAGCGAACGCGCCGCGGTGATCAACAAGCTCGCCGAGAAGTACGGCGTGCAAGCTGACGCAAAGAAGGTGGCTGAGGCCGTTGCAGCACGCGAAGCAAAGCAGAGGATCACGCCCGTCGAGCCCGAAGCCCCCAAGGCCCCCGAACCTCCGCCCCCGGTGAAGAACCCGCAGGACCTGTTCATCCGCGCGCGAGATCTCGTCGACCGCTCGCTCGATGAATCGCGCCGGTTCATCGAGCTGCAGGACAACACCGACCAGGCCGCGGTGCAGAGCCACGCCGACGAAGCCGTCGCGCTCGGCGATGCGTACATGGAGATGCGCGACCGCATGACCGACAAGCAGCAACGTGCCGTCGAGAGCATGCTGCAGCAGTTCGGCCGCGCGTTCACGAACACGTTCAACCGGCACTACGCCGACCCTGTTGGTGCGGAGCAGGTTCGAACGCCGATCAAGATCAAAGCGAGCGGAGAACCCCCCAGCCCAAAAGTCAGGGCCGCCAAGCAGGCGGCGTTCCTGGAGAAAGCCCGCTCTGGTGACCCTGAACTGATCAAGACCTTGGCGTCGAGTGATGACGCCAAGGGTCTTCAGCGTGCGGCCGAGGCACTGAGTAAGGAAGATATTCGCGATTCGCGAATCGCGAAAACTGTCGACGCGATAAATAAACGGCTCGGGGAACTGGTGCAGAACCCCGACACTGCCTATGGGCTGCAGACCAAGAAGTACAGCCTGGAGCATACGGACAAGAGCGCGAGTGCGTCTACCGCGACGCAAACCGACATCGCCAAGCACATCGAGACCGTGCTCGGCCCGAAGGTCCAAGTTCGATTCGCGAAGATGCTCAACGCGGGTGACTTCGTGCGCACTGCCACGCACGACGTGATCAGGCTGAGCGTGCACGCGCTCGATCCAACGTCGGTTGCCTATCACGAGAGCCTGCACGGGTTCTTCGCCCAGCTGCGCGACATGGGGAATCATGAAACCACCCGAACCCTCGTGAAGGCGGCCGAGTCGCCAGCGGTGATGAACCAACTGAGGAAGCTGCTGGCGAACGAACCTGAGGCGCTGCGCCAGCTCACGAACCCCGAAGAGCGTGCGGCGTACATGTATCAGTTCTGGGCGGCGAAGAAGCTCAGCCTTGGCGACGGCGTGCAAGGTTTGTTCAAGCGCATCGCCTCGGGCATCCGCTCGGCGCTCGGGATCTGGAGCAACGATGAAAGGGCTCTCCATATCCTTCGCTACTTCAACGAGGGCGAGTTCGCGAAGGGCTCGCACGATGTCAACGCGGTTACGCGCGCGCTCAACGAGCCAGGGAAGAACAAGGCGTTCGAGGCGCTGAAGAAGATGGCCGAGCCGGTCACCAAGATCGGCGACTCGGTGTTCGGCGCTGGCCAGGCGCGGCTACGGGACACGGGTGTGCCGGCGCTGTCGCAGCTCGCGGACCTGGTGAAGCGCACGACGACGGGCGAGGGCCAGGACCAAGGCTTCTTGCCGGCGGCCCGCGAGCACCGCACGGCGACGATGAACGGCCTGGGCGAAGCGCTCCACGGGTACACCAAGGACCAGATTCACGAAGGGCTCGAAGCACTGCAGACCAAGCAGCCCGCAGCTTCAACCGAAGGCAAGACCGTCGCGCGCATCGTTCGGAAAGTCCTCGATGATCAGTTCAAATACATGACCGAGGCCGGCGTGAACGTCAAGGATCTCGGCGTCGGCAAGGATTACTTCCCGCGCGTCTACGACCCTGACTACATCTCGCGCCACCAGACGGAGTTCCAAACGCTGCTGGAGAAGCACGGCGTGGCGAACCCCGTGGGCGTGATGCATGCGATCGTCGGCGCTGAGGGCAATGAATTCCGCGTCACGTCGCGGCCCGGCATGCAGAACCTGAAGGAACGGGTGCTGAAGAACATCCCCGACGACGAGATCGCTCGGTTCGTTCAGAAGGATCTGTTCCAAACGATGAACAGCTACATCACGCAGGCCGGGCGCCGCGCTGAGTGGGCACGACGCTTCGGTGACGATGGCTCGCGGCTGAAGGCGCTGTACGGTCAGGCGGTGAAAGAAGGCGCGACCGCCGACCAGATCACCGCGGCCGAGAAGTACATGCAGGGTGTCGACGGCACACTGGGCGATGACCTGAACCCGACGGCCCGCCGGCTGATGGGCAACATGATCGTCTACCAGAACGTGCGCCTCCTACCGCTCGCGATCTTCAGCTCCGCGGTCGACCCGCTCGGGATCATCGTGCGCGGCGGTACGGTCGGCGACGCGTGGAAGACGTTCAAGCGCGGCATCGCGGAGATCCCGAAGGGGCTCAAAGGCAGCGACGCCAAGGATGCTTCGACGCGGCTCGCCGAGACAATGGGCGTGATCGACAACGCATCGCTCGTGCACAGCCTCGGCGCGATGTATTCCCAGGGCATGGTCAGCGACACCGGTCGGAAGATCAACGACACGTTCTTCCGTCTGAACCTGATGGAGCAGTTCAACACGTCGATGCGGGTGGGGGCGACCGAAGCCGCACTGAACTTCCTGCAGCGCCACGTGACTGCGCCGAACGAGCACTCAGCTCGATACCTCTCCGAACTGGGCCTGAAGGCCTCGGACGTGACGATGCGTGACGGTCGCGTGGCGTTGACCGAGGCCGACGGCCTCACCGCCGAGCATGCGCTGCAGATGCGCGCCGCAGTGAATAAGTGGGTCGATGGCGCAATCCTGCGCCCGGACGCTGCTGACAAGCCCGTCTGGATGAACGACCCGCACTTCGCGCTCGTGTCGCACCTGAAGCAGTTCGTGTACTCGTTCCATCACACGATGCTAGCCAGGGTTGCCCATGAAATGCGCAATGGGAACTACACGCCGGCCTACGCGCTGCTGAGCTACGTGCCCGTGATGATCGCGGCGGATGCGCTGAAGGGCGCGCTACAGGGCGGTGGCTCACAGCCCCAATGGAAACAGGACTGGGGGCCGGAGGATTACCTGTGGTCGGGCATCCAGCGCGGCGGCCTGCTCGGCGTTGGTCAGTTCGGCGCGGACGTGATCAACGACGTACATCGTGGCGGCATTGGCATCGGTGCACTCGCTGGCCCGTCGCTCGAACAACTGGGCGATGCGGTCGAAGCGATCGGAGGCCACAAGCAGTTCTCGAACTTCGCGCTTCATGCCATGCCGGCGAACGCTTTGTACGCCGAATCTGTCGGTCATGGCCAAGCTGATCCGAACTTCGCTGAGTGAGCTTTGGGATACATCGAGATGTATCCCTTCCATTCCATTCGCTCCAAATCCTATAGGGGAAAATATTTTTAGGATGTATCACTAGTCTCTAGTGTTTCCTAAGGAGGATTTATTTTGGAATGGAAGATTGGAAGAAGTGAATAAAATCAAGGACTTGATTCATCCCTGAGCTTCCAAAAATCTGGTAACGGTAAGGTTACTTGCGAGGGCCATTTCAGCCTTACAAGTCAAAGGGATATTTTGGTAACCTTGTTACTTCGAGATGTACTCGTTTTTGTTCCGAGTTACATGCGCGCGCCAACCGGATTGGAAGGCCCGAAAAAGCCCGAAAACGACGGCTGCAAGTACAGCTCCAGATACACCGGCCTCAGGTGATCCGAAGTACCAACAGAGCGCGCCGTTGATCATCGCGAAGCCGATCGCGATGCGTGCATCGAGCCCGATCGGCGCATAGGGGAGCCAGGCCAGCGCGAGGAAGAACAGCACGGTGCCAGCTGCGAACGAACGCATCAGCTCGGGCCGGTACGTGCTGGAGAGCAGCAGGAAGACGCATACAGCCCCTACGATGAAGCACAGGATGGCCCAGGCGTTTTTCATAGGGGTCCTTTACAGAGGTTGGGGCTCTTCGCTGCGCTCTGAGCGCGTGAATGTTACCCGCGGCGCGAGCGCCGACGTTGAACAATGATGGCGAGCCCCGCGCACATCAACGCATAGGTTGCGGGTTCTGGCACAGGGATGACGTTCCCGTCGTGCACAACCCAGGCGTAGCCGAGATCTTGCGCGGGGGTGATGAACGCGTAGCTGTTACCGATGTCGTACAGCTGGTTCGAATCGGACGACCAGTACCCGAGCGCCGTGCGGACGTTTCTGACGGGGTATCCCATCTGGTTCGCCCAGATCGAGATCTCCGCGGCCGTTGGCAAGCGCCAGCCGGTTATTCCGTCGAAGTCGAGCGAGCTGGCAAACGAAACCGCTTCGGCCTTGGTCAGCGCTCCGAAGTACGGAGGAACCTGGGGCAGCTTCTCGGCGAGCACAGCCTCTCGCGTCCAAGTGATGTTGGCCGTGTCGTAATAGACGAGGTTGTCGTCATACCCCACCAGATCGGCGTGCGCGGCCGAAGTGAGCAAGGCGGCGAGGGCGAACCCCGCTAGGACAGAACGCATAGCATCTCCTTCACGCGGGCAACTCGCCGCGCGCGAACTATGCAACACAGTTCTGGTTTTCCCTCACCCCGCGAACGAGGGGGGTCAGCTCAGGATCTTCTTCGTGATCTCCAACAGGTTCCGCAGGGCGTCTCGAACTTCGTATGCTTGCGCCGAGTTTTGCGCCAAAAACACATGAGTGCGATCAAACGCTCCGCGGTCTAGGTACACGCTGAAGGTATCTCCCCACACGGCCACGTGCACTCCTCGGTAGCTAGTGAGATCGGTAGGAAGTTTGACGCCTTCGGGTAGCTCAGTCATGAGAGCATTTTCCTTTGGATCTCTAGCAACTGATTTACAGAATGCACGAACTCATACGCTTCTGCCTGGTCGTTGAAAACGGCCAACGGGATCAATTGCATGTCGACGTAGGTTTGATCATAAATAATCCACCTGTCATTGACTTGGTCGTGGATCGCGAAGACCCACTGGCAATTGTCTGGAATTTCAATGTCGTCGGGGAGTTCGCTCATCCGAGCATCTTCTTCGTAACCGCGAGGTGTTCTCTCACAAGCGCGGCAACTTGGCGGGCGCGTTCTTCACTTTCGGTCTCGTAGATCTTGTGGTTGGGGATTCGGCTAATAACGCTGCACAGCTCGACCATCCAAATACCGTTGCGCATGCGCTGGCCTACCCACGCATAGGTCACGAAGTCATCAGGAAGCTCGACGCCATCGGGGAGTTCGGTCATTTCACGAACTCAACTTCGAAACTGCCGACCTTCTCACCCGCTTCGTTGTAGATCACGTGATCAGCGAGCGACTTCGTTTCGCTGATGCGGAGCGCCGCGACGACCAGCGAACGAGCAACAGTGTCAACGGCGATGTTGCCGAGATCATCGGTGCGCAGGTTGATGGCGAGCTTTATCATTCTCCATTCTCGATCTCTTTGAGCCCGCCGCGAGCGGTGAGGCACCAGGTGCGGAGGATCTCGAACTTCTGTACTTCGTTCAGCAGCTCGACCAGCCCCGACTTGTCGATCTTCACATCGACTAGCTCGATGCGCACCATTGGGTAGACCGGTGCATTGAAAGCCCTGGCGTCGTCGTGCGCTTCCTTCATGACGCCGAAGTATTCGGGGTGTCCAACGCTCGCTTCGTCGAGGCTGTTGAATGTGCGGTACACGTGCATAGGGCGGTCCTCGCTCTAAAATCTAACGGCCATAGTGAAACAGCCATAGTTGGTTGGAAGCCCCGGATTCATTGGCTTGCAGCGGATGTCTTGAACCTTGACATGGTGGGGGTCGTTGGTTCGAGTCCAATCGCGCCTACCAAACGACGCGGTTTTCCGCGAGAGTGCCCACTAACAAGTGGGCATTCTTTTTTCCACGTTTCCACATT